>Ga0209716_1000162_pt1 | contig 69815 bp, 72 predicted proteins | sample COGITO_mtgs_1205_FD_184811 | JGI IMG/M metagenome (GOLD analysis project Ga0209716, IMG submission 184811) | Pelagic marine microbial communities from North Sea - COGITO_mtgs_120531 (SPAdes) (version 2) | ecosystem: Environmental > Aquatic > Marine > Epipelagic ... | reverse complement strand
AAAAGGTGATACAGGTGCTCAAGGTTCAAGTCCTCAAGGTGCTAAGGGAGCTACAGGAACAAAAGGTGATACAGGTGCTCAAGGTTCAAGTCCTCAAGGGGCTACGGGAGCTCAAGGCCCACAAGGTGCTCAAGGTTCAAGTCCTCAAGGTGCTAAAGGTGCTACTGGTACTAAAGGTGATACGGGTGCTCAAGGTTCAAGTCCTCAAGGTGCTAAAGGTGCTACAGGAACAAAAGGTGATACAGGTGCTCAAGGTTCAAGTCCTCAAGGTGCTAAGGGAGCTACAGGAACAAAAGGTGATACAGGTGCTCAAGGTTCAAGTCCTCAAGGTGCTACAGGTGCTGTTGGTGCTCAAGGCCCACAAGGTGCTCAAGGTTCAAGTCCTCAAGGTTCAAAAGGTGCTACAGGTGTAAAAGGTGACCAAGGTGCTCAAGGTGCCTCACCCCAAGGTGACCAAGGAGCAGGTGGAGCTAAAGGTGACCAAGGTGCTCAAGGTTCAAGTCCTCAAGGTGCTAAAGGTGCTACTGGCGCAAAAGGTGATACAGGTGCTCAAGGTTCTTCACCACAAGGTGCTACGGGAGCTCAAGGCCCACAAGGTGCTCAAGGGGCAAGTCCTCAAGGTGCTAAGGGAGCTACTGGTACTAAAGGTGATACGGGTGCTCAAGGTTCAAGTCCTCAAGGTGCTAAAGGTGCTACAGGAACAAAAGGTGATACAGGTGCTCAAGGGGCAAGTCCTCAAGGAGCTACTGGAGCTCAAGGCCCACAAGGTGCTCAAGGTTCAAGTCCTCAAGGTGCTAAAGGTGCTACGGGAACAAAAGGTGACACAGGTGCTCAAGGGGCAAGTCCTCAAGGAGCTAAAGGTAATACAGGCCCTCAAGGTGCTCAAGGGGCAAGTCCTCAAGGTGCTAAGGGAGCTACTGGGGCACAAGGTAATCAAGGTGCTCAAGGGGCAAGTCCTCAAGGAGCTAAGGGAGCTACTGGTGCTAAAGGTGACCAAGGTGCTCAAGGTTCTTCACCACAAGGTGATAAGGGTGACCAAGGTGCTCAAGGTAATCAAGGTGCTCAAGGGGCAAGTCCTCAAGGAGCTACTGGAGCTGGTGGTGCTAAAGGTGACCAAGGTGCTCAAGGGGCAAGTCCTCAAGGAGCTACAGGTGCTGGTGGAGCTAAAGGTGATACAGGTGCTCAAGGGGCAAGTCCTCAAGGAGCTACAGGTGCTGCTGGAGCTAAGGGTGACCAAGGTGCTCAAGGTTCTTCACCACAAGGTGATAAAGGAGCTAGAGGTGCACAGGGTAATCAAGGTGCTCAAGGGGCAAGTCCTCAAGGAGCTACAGGTGCTGGTGGAGCTAAAGGTGATACAGGTGCTCAAGGGGCAAGTCCTCAAGGTGCTACAGGTAATATTGGGGCTAAAGGTGATACAGGTGCTCAAGGTTCAAGTCCTCAAGGAGCTACTGGAGCTGATGGAGCTAAAGGTGACCAAGGTGCTCAAGGGGCAAGTCCTCAAGGTGCTAAAGGTGCTACTGGGGCAACAGGTCCTCAAGGTGCACAAGGTTTAAGTGTACAAGGTTCTCAAGGAGCTGGTGGTATTAAAGGACAAAAAGGTGAATCTGCCTTGGGTACAACCATAGCTAATTTAGCAAGTGGTGGATTCGAATTCTCAACGAGTGATAACTTACTAACATTTACAAGTGGTAGTTTTAAAGGTGTCGTTCTAATGTATACAAGTGGTTCAATATAATTAATTAGGAGTTACGATGGCAATATTACACTCGTCACAGATTTTAACATCATTATCAGGAGCACAATCACAAGCTCAAACCTTTAATAGTGGCTCAACAATTGTTGGTGTTAATATTAGTGGTATTACTCAAACGTCAGATAGAGATAACACTCCATTTGATTGGAGTGGTAGTTCACAAGATACATCGTTCCTTACTGCAGTAGAAAACCAAGTAGTTAATAGAATTGGAAAACACGATGACGTTTCAAGTTGTGCGGGTTATTATATATACACATTAGAGACAGATAGAGGTAATCTTTCTGTTGGAGAAGACCAAGGTATCTTGGTTGCTGATAAACAATTAGAAAATTCTCAAGGGGAAATTTGGTATAATTCTTATTTTGAAAAAGTTACTGATGTAAATCCAGATACACATCACTTAGTACATTACGACCATACCACAAATACATTTGAATATGTACCAATCACTGGAGCTTATCTTGAAAATGAAAAAGACGCTCTTGTATGGTTTGATATAGAACCAAGTGATTTATATTTATCAAATAATTTTGTAGTACGAAACAGATTTGGTGAAGATGAAGGTTTCCCAACAGAGTTCGAATCTTGTGAAGGTGGAAGTTCCCTTTTTTACAATATGCAATCAACACTAGATCCTGGTATTGTAGTCACATTCATTAATGGCCAGTCTGGTTGTTGGGAAGTAATAGGGGAAACTGAATTCGGATTAGCAGGCCCAACTGTTGGTAGTTCATTTGCTTCATGTAACGCATGTGAAGATTCAGACTCTTCAACCGGCCCACAAGGTGCTAAAGGACAAAAAGGTGCAGGTGGTGCCACAGGTAGTTCAGGTTCAGGTGGTGGGTCAGGCCCACAAGGCCCAAAAGGTGCAACAGGTGCTAAAGGTACTAAAGGTAAAAGAGGTCATGAGGCCGCGGCAGGAGCTACAGGCTCTCAAGGAGCTACTGGAGCTGCTGGAGCTAAAGGTCATATAGGTGAGACTGGGTCGACAGGTAATCAAGGTGCTAAAGGTCATGCTGGAAACACAGGCCTTCAAGGTGCACAAGGGGCAAGTCCTAAAGGAAACAAAGGTCATGCTGGAAACACAGGCCCTCAAGGTGCTCAAGGGGCAAGTCCTAAAGGAAACAAAGGTCATGCTGGAGATACAGGCCCTCAAGGTGCTCAAGGGGCAAGTCCTAAAGGAAACAAAGGTCATGCTGGAAACACAGGCCCTCAAGGTGCTCAAGGGGCAAATCCTCAAGGAGCTAAAGGTCATGCTGGGGCTACAGGCCCTCAAGGTGCTCAAGGGGCAAATCCAACCGGCCCTAAAGGTCATGCTGGGGCTACAGGCCCTCAAGGTGCTCAAGGGGCAAGTCCTCAAGGAGCTAAAGGTCATGCTGGGGCTACAGGCCCTCAAGGTGCTCAAGGGGCAAGTCCTCAAGGAGCTAAAGGTCATGCTGGGGCTACAGGCCCTCAAGGTGCTCAAGGGGCAAATCCAACCGGCCCTAAAGGTCATGCTGGGGCTAAAGGTTCAACAGGTGCACAAGGAGCAAGTCCTAAAGGAAACACAGGTCATGCTGGGGCTAAAGGTGCAACGGGTGCTAAAGGAAATACAGGAAATACAGGTCCTACTGGGGCAGCTGGTGACCAAGGTTCAACAGGTGCTCAAGGTGCTAAAGGTGATAAAGGAAATACAGGTTCAGCAGGAGATACAGGCCCTCAAGGTGGACAAGGTGCTAAAGGCCCAAAAGGAAATACAGGTAATGCTGGAAATAAAGGTTCAACAGGTGCTCAAGGTGCTAAAGGCCCAAAAGGAAACACAGGTAATGCTGGAAACCAAGGTTCAACAGGTGCTCAAGGTGCTAAAGGTGATAAAGGAAATACTGGGGCAGCTGGTAATCAAGGTTCAACAGGAGCTCAAGGTGCTAAAGGCGATAAAGGAAATACTGGGGCAGCTGGTAATCAAGGTTCAACAGGTGCTCAAGGTGCTAAAGGCGATAAAGGAAATACTGGGGCAGCTGGTAATCAAGGTTCAACAGGTGCTCAAGGTGCTAAAGGCGATAAAGGAAACACAGGTAATGCTGGAAACACAGGTCCTCAAGGTGGGCAGGGTGCTAAAGGTGATAAAGGAAATACAGGTAATGCTGGAAATAAAGGTTCAACAGGTGCTCAAGGTGCTAAAGGCCCAAAAGGAAATACAGGTAATGCTGGAAATAAAGGTTCTTTAGGAAATAAGGGTAACGTAGGTTCGACAGGTGCGGCTGGTAACACAGGCCCTCAAGGTGGACAAGGTGCTAAAGGTGATAAAGGAAATACAGGTTCAGCTGGAAACACAGGCCCTCAAGGTGGACAAGGTGCTAAAGGTGATAAAGGAAATATTGGGTCAGCTGGAAACACAGGCCCTCAAGGTGGACAAGGTGCTAAAGGCCCAAAAGGAAACACAGGTAATGCTGGAAACCAAGGCGCACAAGGTTCAAAAGGTAACCAAGGAAATACTGGTTCGGGTGGAGCTGCTGGAAACACAGGCCCTCAAGGTGGACAAGGTGCTAAAGGTAATAAAGGAAATACTGGTGCTAGTGGTAATACAGGCGCTCAAGGTTCAAAGGGTACAAAAGGGTTAAAAGGAAATACAGGTTCAGCTGGAAACACAGGCCCTCAAGGTGGACAAGGTGCTAAAGGTGATAAAGGAAATACTGGGTCAGCTGGAAATAAAGGTTCTTTAGGAAATAAAGGTAACCAAGGAAATACTGGTTCTGCTGGAAACACAGGTCCTCAAGGTGGGCAGGGTGCTAAAGGTGACAAAGGAAATACTGGGGCAGCTGGAAATACAGGCCCTCAAGGTGCTCAAGGTGTTAAAGGTGATAAAGGAAACACAGGTTCAGCTGGAAATAAAGGTTCTTTAGGAAATAAGGGTAATTTAGGTTCAACAGGTGCTGCAGGAAATACAGGGCCTCAAGGTGGACAAGGTGCTAAGGGTGATAAAGGAAATACAGGGGCAGCTGGAAATACAGGCCCTCAAGGTGCACAAGGTTCAACAGGTCTACAAGGAGCTAGTGGTAATACAGGCCCTCAAGGCGGTGGTGGTGCAACTGGTGCTGTTGGTAACACAGGTGCAGCAGGAAATACAGGCCCTCAAGGTGGTGGTGGTGCTACGGGTAGTAAAGGAAATACTGGTGATATTGGTAATGAAGGAGCTCAAGGTTCAAAAGGAAATACTGGTAATACAGGGTCAGTTGGTAATGATGGTAATACAGGTGCTCAAGGTGCTAAAGGTGCTAAGGGTATAAAAGGTAACACAGGTAACGATGGTAATCAAGGTGCTCAAGGTAGTAAGGGTACAAAGGGTATAAAGGGTAACACAGGTAACGATGGTAATACAGGCGCTCAAGGTTCAAAAGGTACAAAAGGTATAAAAGGAAATACTGGTGCTGCTGGAAACGAAGGTGCTCAAGGTTCAAAGGGTACAAAAGGTATAAAAGGAAATATTGGTGCTGCTGGAAACGAAGGTGCTCAAGGTTCAAAAGGTACAAAGGGTATAAAAGGTAACACAGGTAACGATGGTAATCAAGGTGCTCAAGGTTCAAAAGGTTCAAAAGGTATAAAAGGTAACACAGGTGATGCTGGTAATCAAGGTGCTCAAGGTTCAAAAGGTACAAAGGGTATAAAAGGTAACACTGGTTCAGCAGGAGATACAGGCCCTCAAGGTGAAAAGGGTGCTAGTGGAAATCAAGGTGAAAAGGGTAATGCTGGAAACTTAGGAGCTCAAGGTGCTAAGGGAGCTACAGGAACAAAAGGTAATACAGGTGATGCTGGTAATACAGGCGCTCAAGGTGCTCAAGGTACAAAAGGTGTAAAAGGTAGTACAGGTGCGACGGGAGATACAGGCGCTCAAGGTTCAAAAGGTACAAAGGGTATAAAAGGAAATACTGGTGCTGCAGGTGCAAATGGTTTAAGTGGAGACCAAGGAGCTCAAGGTGCTAAAGGTGTAACAGGCGCAACAGCTGCTACTGGAAACAAGGGACTTACTGGAACTAAAGGAACTCTTGGTGAAAAGGGTAATGTAATAAGTGGTGGTGGTTATTTTGATGTAGTTGGACAAAAACTTATGTTCAAACCTAATGGGTGGTCAAGTGGTGATGCAGTATATATTGTAAGAACATTCCATTCTGGTAGTTTTTATTAAAAACATTTTAATATTTATATATAAATCAAATAATTAGTTATGTTAGAAAAATACGGATTTAATAGGTCGTCTTCCCGAGATGACGTAAACTATACAGATTATTATTGGTTCAAAAATGGGTTTTCAAAAGAAGAACTTACAATTATAGAGTCAATGACCAAAGAATTACCATTTCAAGATGCTGTAACTGGTGAAGGTGACGAATCAAAAATATCTGAATATAGAAAATCACGAATAAAATGGTGTCCACAAAATAAACAATGGAGATGGGTTTATTCTAAACTTCATGATATGATTATTCAAGCTAATAATGAAATGTGGAAGTTTGACCTATCTACCATGAATGAGCAAATCCAATATACAGAATATTACGGAACTCAAGAAGGTGGTTACAATTGGCACATGGATTGTGGAACAGAAATCCAAAATCAACGTAAAATCTCAGTAACAGTACAATTATCAGACCCTTCTGAATATGATAATGGTGATTTACAATTTAATATAGGTAGACAATTAACAGCACCACGAGTTCAAGGAGCTGCTGTGATATTTCCATCTTTTTATTTACATAGAGTTACCCCTGTCTCAAAAGGTATTAGAAAATCATTTGTATTATGGGTAGGTGGTGAACCTTATAGATAATAATGTATGAAAACAAAATTACCTACAGCGTTAATATATGGATGGAATAGATTTGGAAAAATATCACTTAAATCTGACATTTATTTCGAAGAAGACTTACAAGAAAGTGTAATTTTATATTCATATGAGTCTTCAGATGGATTTAAAAAACATTTAGCAGAACATAATCCCGATATAGTTATGACTATTGGTGATTATACTCATCAAACTGATATTTTAAAACTTGACCACCACACTATGGTATCAAGTAAGATAATATCATATGATACTGCTCCATCTGACAATGTTTTAGCTAATGATGTAGTATGTCAGTCTACATTTTGGTCATGTAATATAAATAATATTTACAGAGATGTGGATAATCCCATACTATCAATCTTTACACCAACATATAAAACTAACGAACGAATATTTAGAACATACGAGAGTTTAGTTAACCAAACCTATGAAAATTGGGAATGGGTAGTTGTAGATGATTCACCAATTGGTGATAATACTACTTGGGATTACTTAGAAGATATAGCTAGTCAAGATTATAGAGTACATATACATAGAATTACACCAACTACATCAGGAAATGTAGGAGAAGCCAAACACAGAGCAGCTATGATGTGTAATGGTGAGTGGTTATTTGAATTAGACCATGATGATTGGTTAATTTCTACTTGTTTGGAAGACGTACTTAATGCTAGTAAGCAATATCCAGACGCTGGGTTTATATATACTGATGTAACTGAGGTTGAAAAAGACGACTCACCACGAGTGTATGGTCATATTGGTGATGATTGGTATCAACATACTGACAATCGATTTGCATGGGCATATGCTGGTCACACTTGGGTAGAGGCTGATGGTAAATCATGGTTAACCCATCACTATCCTGATATAAATCCAAAAACAATTAGATTTAATATTGGAATGCCTAATCATTGTCGTATTTGGAATCGTGATACTTATCATAAAGTAGGTGGACACAATCGTAATATATCAGTAGCTGATGATTATGAATTAATTCTAAAAACATTTTTAGAAACAAAGTTTATTCATCTTAAAAAAATGTTGTATGTACAATATAATAATGGTGACTCTACTGTTGACAATAATAGAGTTGATATTAACAGAAGAGCCCGATTAATTCGAGATTACTACGATACTTCTATTCACGAACGTATTAGTGAGTTAGGTGGGTTTGATTGGAATTGGAATGATGACGATGGTAGTTCATACAAACTACAATCATGGATGGATAGAACACGTTATGGAAATAAAGAAGAAGTTTTAAATTATATAGTGGAGTAATATGAAAATACTATTTTGTACAGGGTATCATAAAGAACCCATAAATAAAGATTATTGGTTAAATAATGGAATAGGTGGGTCAGAATATTGTAGTATAAAATTAGCTGAAAAGTTCCAATCTATGGGACATGATGTTACTATTACAGGTGAAGTAATAGAATCTGAATCAGATGGTGTAAAGTATATACCATATGCTAATTTGGAGAGTAACATTTACTTTGATGTTGTAATCGCAAGTAATTATATCAATTATTTACCCTTATTAGAAGATTTAAATATCACATATGAAAAATCATACTTTTGGATGCATAATATGGAGTTTTATCCTTGGTATAATGGTGAAGAATTACCAAATGGTGGTAAAGATTATCTAAACGACCCACGATTAACAAAAATCATAGCAGTTTCCGAACACCAACGAAAAAATATAATTATGGACTATAATTTAGATCCAGAACGAGTGTTTGTTTTAGGTAATGCTATTGACCCTATTGATTTTGATGAAATAGAACAAGAAACTTTTAAAAATAAAATAGTTTATACGTCAGCCTCAGATAGAGGACTTGAAGTATTAATTAAACTATGGCCATCATTAAAAAAAATAAACCCATACTTAACGTTATGGGTCGCATCACCACCATATGCTATGGAATGGTATAATGACTATAAAAATAGAATGTTTTATCAAGATGTAAAATGGTTGGGCAACTTACCACCAGCAGATTTATATAAACAGATTAAATCGGCAGAATATTGGATGTACCCATCTAACTATGATGAAACTTATTGTATTACAGCCCTTGAAATGATGATGGGTAGAACTAAAATAATTTCAACTGATACTGGTAATTTAAAATCATTACTAAATGGAAAAGCTGCAATAGTTAGAGCTGACACTTCTGAAACTATTCAAGAGGCGACGTTTTTATCAACTTATGAGTTTATCGAAGAGAATGGATATGACTACTTAGATGTAGCTGAAAAATTTGCAAGACAACAAAATTGGGAAACTCGAAGTAATGAGTGGATTGATATGATAAATACTTCAATTAAAATACCAACTGGTGCACATACTTTTAAAGTAAGAAGTACTAATGAAAATATTGATAAATTACATCCGGAATTATATTCTTATTGGGATAACAAAAAAGAGTGGGAAAGCAAATTCTTAACATATTCAGTAAGAACCAAGGAATGGGATTTAATTATAGATGAACCATTTAATAATTGTTTATCATTCCCATTATTTACTGAAGATTTTTGTAAAATGATTCGAGAAGAGGCTGAGCATTCGCAAAAGTGGACATTTAAACGGCATGAATTTTATCCAACTACTGATATGTTATTAACTGAGATAGGTATGGATGATATATACAATGCTGTTTTAAAAGACTATGTAATGCAATTGGGAGTGTATATATATGGTCTTGAAGGAGAGGGTTGGGATGATTTACAATGTGAAAACTTCTTAGCCAAATATGTACCTGACGCACAAGGTCATTTGTCAATACACCATGATTCTTCTGATTTAACTTGTTTAGTACAACTATCAGACTTAGATGAATATGAAGGTGGTGGTACTTATTTTAAAAGACAACAAAAATTAGTTAAGAATTCAATAGGTTATGCTACCTTACATCCAGGAAACATAACACATAAGCATGGAGCTCGTGCTACTACTAAAGGAACACGTTATATTACAGTTTCTTTTATGAAAAATAGGGAAAGATAAGTTCTACCATATTTATATGTATAACAAGGAGAATTAAATGGCAGTAGATATTCCAATTTGGCCTGGTTCAGGTTCATTTTCAAGTGGGTCATCAACTCCTTTTGGGTTTTTTGATGCAGACGTTAAGTTTCAATCAGATGCTCCAAAAGTAGCTGAATGGTGTGCTAAGCGATTAGGTTATCCAATCGTAGATGTTGAATTACAAGATATAAACTTTTTTACTTGTCTTGAAGAGGCAGCTAATGAATATTCTTCACAAGTAAATCAGTACAGAGCAAAAGAGAATATGTTATCTATACAAGGCTCATCTTTAGATTTAGATTTATCAGATACAGAAATAGCTACAAATTTAGGTGGTGTAGTTAATATAGCTAAAGATTATGGTACAGAAGCTGGTTCTGGTGGTAGAGTTACTGTTTATACAGGTTCATTCGAAATGAATGGTGGTCAACAAATTTATGATTTAGGTGACGATTCTAGAGTAAATTTAGAAAGTGGTTCAGTATCTAATGGAGTAACACTTCGTAAGGTATTTCATACATCACCACCTGCAATTATTAGATACTTTGACCCATTTGTAGGTACTGGTCTTGGTTCTCAACAAATGATGCAAACCTTTGGTTGGGGTAATTACTCACCTGGTGTATCATTTATGATGCAACCAATGTTTGATGACCTCTTAAGATTACAAGCTATTGAATTTAACGATTACATCCGTAAATCTTCATTTGGATTTCATATAGATGGTCAGAGAGTAAAACTATTTCCTGTACCAACGGCAGGTGACACTGGTGCTAAAGTATATTTTGAATATACACTTGAAAGTGAAACTAAATCACCTATTGCTAATACTAATGTTGTGAGTGATTTATCAAACGCACCATTTGGAAGATTAACATATGCCAATATCAATAGTGCAGGTAAACAATGGATTGCTAGATACGCATTAGCATTAGCTAAAGAAATGTTAGGTGCTATTAGAGCTAAATTTAGTTCTATTCCAATACCAGGAGCTGATGTAACACTTGATGGTGCAGATTTAAGAAATGAAGCTTCTGCAGAAAAAGAAACTCTATTAACTGACTTAAAAGAAATGTTAGATTCAACATCTCGTAGGTCATTAATGGAAGCAAGAAAAGAAGAGTCTGAATATTTAGAAGAGACTTTAAATAGAGTACCAAGACCAATTTTTATAGGGTAATTTATGGCATTGTTCGGTGGACAACGAGATATGAGTTTGTTTAATAAACTAAACAAAGAGCTAATAGATGATATAATCGATACAGAGATATATTACTATATGGTATCAGTAAGCGATACTAAATCTAACTTATATGGTGAAGGAAAAGATAAAGTATACAACCAACCTATAAAAGTACCATGTTTAATCGAAAGAAACCAATCAGCACAAATATCAGATGACTATGGTCAATCTTATAGTCGTGAGGTACAGTTTAGATTTCTTAGACAAAGTTTAGTAGATAGAGAATTAGTACCAAGTGTTGGTGACATCATTCAATGGAATGATGAATATCATTTAATTGACGCATCATACTCATATCAATATTTTGCCGGAAAAAACCCAAAGACTTGGGATGGTGGTGACGACCAAGGGTTGAATGTATCTATTATATGTGATGCACACGTTTCAAGACAAACAAGTATTAAATTAGTTGATACACGATTTGGTAATTCAAATCAAAATGATAACAAAGTACCAATAGGACTATAACATGGCAACTAAATATAGAAATACAGATAATTCAAAACCTCAGATTATACAAACACAATCATCTACGGCTGTTGACCCAAAGCTTAATAAAGCAAAACAACTTCGTAGAGATAAAGACAAAGTAAAAAATGTTAATGTTGGTATATATGATATTGATTCTGCATTTAAAACGTTTTTAGAAAAAGATGTTAAACCTACTGTAGAAGATGATGGTAGATTTTTACCAATACCAGTAATGTATGCTTCTCCTGAAAAATGGGCAAGTGCACAACGTGATGGGTTTATGCGAGATGACAATGGGATGTTACAAACACCTGTTATTATGTTTAAAAGAAATAACTTGTCAGTTAATACAGAACTTTCAAAATTAAAAGTAGCTCAAAACGAAGATGCTCATCAGATGTTTGAACGAACATATACTAATGTTAATCGATATGATGCATTTTCAATATTAACAGATGAGACACCTAAAAAAGAGTTTTTATCAGTAGAAAGACCTGATTATGTTAATTTAGAATATGAAGTAGTTGTTTGGACTGATTATATGGAACAAGTTAATAAGGTAGTAGAGCAAATAGTTTATTTCCAAGGACGTTCATTTGGTGAAAGATATAAATTTGTTGTAAAGGGTGAATCATATGGATTTGAGACCATATCAGAAATGGGTCAAGACCGAATTACGAGAGCAAATATAAGTTTAACTGTTAAAGCTTACATAGTACCAGAATATGCTGCTGTTACCAACAATACTAAACGTCATATTTCAGTTGGTAAGGTATCTTTTGGAGAAGTACCATCACTTTCAGGTAATTCAAATGCTAAAAAACGTGGTAATGAATAATATTTACATATTTATATACACAAATAAACAAAAGATGTTATGGAAGAGAAAATAGTAAAAGAATTTACAAACGAAGAACAAAAACGTATTTATGACATTCAAGCAAAAGTTTTGACTGTTACAAGTAGGTTAGGGGAAATCGAAATTGATATACAAAGGCTAGAACAAACATTCGGACAATTAAAGGACGAAAAGAAAACTTTGTTAGGCGATTATGATAACTTAAGAACTGAAGAAACAGAATTAGGAAACGGTTTAAGGGAAAAATATGGTGAGGGAACTTACGATATTGAAAAAAATACCTTTACTCCAAGCAAATAAATATTCGTTTTCAAATTTTTTAAGGTATTTATATAAAGGTAAACCCAAAGATTAATTATTAGGAGAAAATAATGGCTGAAAGAATTGTTAGTCCAGGTGTATTCACAAGAGAGAAAGATTTATCATTTTTACCAGTAGGTATTGGTGAAATAGGTGCTGCTCTTATAGGACAAACCATAAAAGGCCCTGCATTCGTACCAACGAAAGTAGAGTCATTTCAAGAATTCCAACAAACGTTTGGAGGCTTAACTGAAGATTCATATCTTCCTTATACTGCGCAAGCATACTTAGAAGATGCAGGAAATGCAACTATCGTAAGAGTATTAGGACAGAGTGGATATGTAGTTGAACCACTTGTATTAGAAATATCCAGCTCAGCTGGAAGACAAGTTGCGGCTGTATTCCATCCGACAACTACATTAACATCACACAACACTGGTTCAACAGATTTATCTTTTGTAGCTAACTTGAGTGGTTCTTTAACTGATGTATCAGCATCTGATTTTAAACTTGCACTAAGTGCATCAGGACCGGTTCCTGTATTATCAGCATCTGCATATACTGTAATTGCTACAGCATCTTTAAACCCAACAAGTACAAATTACTTTACTAAAGTTCTTGGATACGCTCCTAAATCATCGGAATACCTATACACATACTTGAACTTTTCTACTTTCCAATCAGCATCTTTTGCTAAAGACGAAGTTATAGAAGTAGTTAAAGCATCAAACTTTACAACTGACTACACCAAAGCTTATTCAGAGGCTTCAACTCCTTGGATTACGTCTCAAAACGTTAGTGGTGTTACTAAAAAATTAATAAAATTCCATACACTATCTCATGGTAATCCAACTAACTACGAATTTAAAGTAGGTATTAGAGATATCAAACAAGCATCTGAAGTACCAGGTTCTGAATACGGAACATTCTCTGTAATAATCAGAAGAGTAGATACGGGTAAAATACCTAATTCTGTTTTTGGTGCAACTGTACAAGATTCTGATGTTAGACCTAATATAGTTGAAGAATTTAGTGGTGTTAACTTAGACCCTAATTCTCCTAATTATATTAAGAGAGTAATTGGTGACAAATACATAACTGTTGATGCAAATGGTAAAGTTACTTCAAATGGTGACTACGCTAACGCTTCAGTTCATATTAGAGTAGAAGTTGATTCTGATGTAGATAATCAAGCACTTGATTCAACATTAGTACCTTTCGGATTTAAAGCTCTAAGGTCTCCAGTACATAGTGGGTATGATTTACCACATCCAACATACGAAGTATCACAATCTATTGGTGGTGAATATAACAAGAGAGCATTCTTAGGATACTCATTTGATTTCACAAACACAGATAATTTAAACTTCTTAAATCCAATTCCAGATTCTTCTCTTGAATCAGTAGGTGTTGATTTTATGTTGTCTAATTGTGTAACTGGTATTGTAGGACAAGAAACCGCTATATCTTTAAACTCAATTATTGACGCTAAGAAATTTATGATACCATTCCAAGGTGGATTTGATGGATTCGCTCCAAACCGATTAGTTTACAAAGGGGCTGATATTGTCGCTGGAAACTCACAAGGTTTAGACTTATCATCTGCTACGGCTGATGGAACAATTGCTTATAGAAAAGCTATCGCAGCTGTATCTAATCCTGATGAATACGATATGAATATGTTAGTAACACCAGGTGTTATCAACAGATATCACTCATCAGTAAGTACATTTGCTAAAGATATGTGTGAAGATAGACAAGACGCATTCTACGTTATGGACGCTGGTGCATATCAAGATTCTATTGCTACTGTTGTTAACTCATTAACGGCTTTCGATTCTAACTACGTTGGTACTTATCACCCATGGGTAAAAATCCTTGATACTGATAAGAACAAACCAATCTGGGTACCGCCAAGTGTTGTAATACCAGGTGTAATTGCATTTAACGATTCAGTTGCTGAACCATGGTTCGCACCTGCAGGTTTAAACAGAGGTGGATTACCAAACGTAATAGAAGTTAAAACAAGATTAACTCACACAGAAAGAGATACTCTTTACGAAAACAGAATTAACCCAATCGCTACATTCCCTGGACAAGGTGCTACTGTATTTGGTCAGAAGACACTTCAAGCTAAACCATCGGCACTTGACAGAATTAATGTAAGAAGATTATTAATCGCTTTAAAGAAATTTATCGCTTCATCTTCAAGATATTTAATATTCGAAAATAATACGGCTGCTACAAGAAACAGATTCTTGGCAATAGTTAACCCATACTTAGAATCAGTACAACAAAGACAAGGTCTGTACGCATTTAGAGTAATCATGGATGAAACTAACAATACACCAGACGTTATCGATAGAAATATATTAAAAGGTGAAATTTTTATTCAACCAGCTAAAACTGCTGAATTCATAGTACTTGATTTCAATGTACTTCCGACTGGCGCAGCTTTTCCTGAAGGATAAAATTTAAAACAAGACTATTTATTAGTAAGAAGAAACAATAGGAGAATTAAATGGCACAATTATTAGACCCAACAGAAATTATGTTCACGAATTTTGAACCTAAAATGTCAAACAGGTTCATTATGTATATCGAGGGAATACCTGCGTACTTAGTGAAAACAGCTGCTAGGCCAGAAATTCAAAATGGTAAAGTTACCATCGACCACATCAATGTTAGAAGATATGTGAAAGGTCGCTCTGAATGGCAAGACCTCGCAATCACTTTATATGACCCAGTAGTACCATCTGCTGCACAAGCAACAATGGAATGGGTAAGATTACATCACGAATCTGTAACAGGTAGAGATGGTTACTCTGATTTCTACAAAAAAGATATCACATTCAATAGTTTGGGTCCTGTTGGTGATAAAGTAGAAGAGTGGACGTTAAAGGGAGCTTATATACAATCAGCTAACTTTTCAGATATGGACTATGCTGGTGAAGACCTTGCAACGGTTGAATTAACACTTACATACGATTACGCAATACTTCAATTCTAATTGAATAAAATACAAATTGATAAAAACCTCCAAGAAATTGGGGGTTTTTTTGTATTAATTAATTGCGAATCACATATATATTACTATATGAAAGGTTAAAAAGGCATATTTTGCCTAATTTTATATAAATCTAAATAAAAAGAACATACGTTATGAGTAATGAGTTACAAGACGAATATCAAGGTAATGAAAAAGACCTGATAGAAAAGTTAAAAAAAGAACACGAAGTTAAACAACTTAGTGATTACAAATTCCCTACTGAAATTATAGACTTACCATCTAAAGGATTAATTTACCCTCAAGACAATCCGTTGTCTTCAGGACAAATCGAGATGAAGTATATGACAGCAAAAGAGGAAGATATCCTAACCACACAATCATACATTAAAGATGGTACAGTCTTAGATAGACTATTTCAGTCATTAATAATTGGTAATGGTAAGGGTGACGTGATTAAATATGTAGATTTAGTTACAGGTGACAAGAACGCTATTATGATTGCGGCTAGAATCTTAGGATATGGTAAAGATTATGTAGTAGAAATCGATGACCCTTATAGTGATAACAAACAAAAGGAAACAATTGATTTAACACAATTTGAAAATAATGATTATGATGGTTCTAACCAAATAGAATTACATAAAAATGAATTTGAATACACGTTACCAAGGTCAGAACGAAAAATTACGTTCCAAGCAATGACAGAGTCCAAAGAACGAAAAGTAAAACACCAAACCGAAGAGATTAAGAAAGCAAATCGTAAGTTAAAGGATGTCACATCACGACAATTAACAACTCGATTGAAAAACATGATACTTTCAGTAGATGGTGAAGTAGAACAAAAAGTAATAAACAATTTCGTGGATAACGAATTATTTGCAGTAGATTCAAAGTCACTCCGAGCACATATTTCAAAAGTAGTTCCTGATATTGATTTAACATATGAATTCGTATCGGAAGAGACTGGAGAAGGGAGAGATATGTCGTTACCTATGGGTATCGGGTTTTTTTGGCCTGAGGTCTGATTATAGGAAACACTTACACTCTCAAATATTTGACTTGATTTATCATGGTAATGGTGGATTCTCACATACTGACGTTTACAATATGCCAGTATGGGCTAGAAGCTTCTATATTCAGAAGATTATAGAGTTTAAAGAAGAAGAAAAGTCACAACATGACAAGGAAATGAAGAAAGCTAAGGCAAAAAGTAGAACAAGATAGTAAAGACCCAGCGTAATTGTTGGGTTTTTACATATTTATACTATATGAACAAAAGGGATTTGTATGAAAACAATTAAAAAATCTAAACTAAAAGAATTATTTACTAAGTTAGATATTTCTGAAGGTATATTTGATTTATTCGTTAGTAAAAAGAATAAGTTAAAAAAATCACTTGAGACTGACTTAAATAATATCAAGAATAAGATTGAAAAAACAATCAACGGAGCTCCAACAAAAAAAGAAAAAGACCAACTTCGTAGATTAGCTAATGCTTTTGATAAAGCATATAGTACTGGTAAATAAAAAAGGTTAGTCAATGGCATCTGATGATATCCAAAAAAGAAAAGAACTCTTAGCAGGAGAACGTGACTTAATGAATGAAATCGTTAAGTCCGCACAAACCTATAAGTTTGTTTCTAATCAAGCTAAGGATATAAAAGAAGACTTATTAAAAAACCTTGCCGAAGAAAAAGATTTAACGTCCAAAATAAACGATATTAACACAACTATTGATGAACTCTTAAAAGAGCAACTTGATAAGGGTGAAGATATCAATCAACATTATATAGACCAATTAGATAATGTTAAAACTATTCTTGAAGAAAAACAAAAACAAAAAGATACCGAAGAGAAATTAAAAGGACTTACGGAAGATGTATCAGATACCTTATATGGTTCTTTAGGAACTATGGGTGAAATGATAAAAGCTGGTACGTTAATAGGTGCCGGAATTGTAATAGCTCAAAAAGCAGCTGAATTTCTTGGTAACGTAATATCCAACACAGTTGGACTCGCAAAAGAATTATACGTCAACATGGGTACATCAGCTGATGAAGCTGGTAGATTAGGTGCTCAAACTTTAGCCGCATCATTTAGTATAGAAGGATTACTATATGGTACAGAGGGATTAGCACAAGCTGCAAAAGATGCAGGTGAGTACTTTGGTACTACAAAAAGTATCACAGGTGATATGCAGAAAAACGTAGCTGCATTAACGGCACTAACTGGTGACGCTGCTAGTTCTGTTAAATTAAATCAGATATTTGCAGACGCTAATGGTAATGCTAAAGAGATGACCAGCGAAATAAAAGCTATTGCTTATGGAGCTGGTGTAAATGCTAACGTCTTATTCAAAGAAATGGCAGATAGTGCTGGTATGTTAGTTGGAGCTTCAAAAGAAGAATTAATTAACTTAGCTAAAAAAACAGCCGAATTAAAACAACAAGGTGTTTCCATGAAGATGATGGAACAAATGTCAGATAATATGGTAAACCTTGAAACTCAAGCCAGAGCTCAAATGAAATTAAGAGCTATGGGTATGGGTGAATATACAGCATCCGCTGCTATGGCTCAAGACGCTGCCTTCGAAATGAAGTTTGGTGATGAAGCTAAAGGTATGGAAATGATGACAGCTGCTATGAAGGAAGCTAACCTTAGTAGTGAAAAGTTCCATGATATGAGTAGAGCTGGTAGAGATGCTCTAGCTGCTACATATGGTATGAGTACAGACGAATTATCAGATATGATAGTGAAACAAGAAAACTTCGCTGACCTACAAGCTAAAAATCCAGGCATGAATGCTAAAGAACTTCAACAACTTGAAGAGAAAAAGCAAGCTCAGCAAGCTATGTTTGCTGAAATTAAAAGTGGTGCGATGAGTGGTGGTGCTGCGATAGCTACGATGGTAGCTCAATACGCACTAATGAATGTAATGCAGGGTAAAGGTACTGGTTTAAGTAATCTTAATCCATTTTCAAAAGGTGGTGGTGATTCACCAATGCCAGAAGCACCAAGTGGTGGTGGAGATGGTGGGGGTGGTATCCTCAAAAGTTTAGGTGAAGGTTTAGATTCATTAGGAAAAAAACCAGGTAAAAAATTAATGGGTATAGTTGTCTTAGGTGCATTAGTTGCAGTGATGGGAGCATCATTCGCAGCTGCTATGTATATGTTAGGTGACGTAGACCCAGTTACAATGATAGCATTTTCTGCGTCAATTGGTATATTAGGAGCTACATTGGCTCTAATGGGTATGATTAGTGGTAACGTAATAATGGGTGCATTGGCACTTGGTATTGTAGCAATAGCATTAATACCAGCCGCGTATGCTATGAGTCTTTTGGCTGGGGTTGAACCAGCTTCAATGTTCGCATTCGCAGGAGCACTTACAATATTATCATTAGCAGCTGCTGGATTAGGATTCCTTGCACCATTTGTTATCATGGGTGCTGCTGCTGTTGCAATATTAGGAGCAGCTATAATTCCAGCTGCTACGGCATTTGGAATGTTAGAAGGATTAGATACACAAGTACTAATATCATTCTCAACAGGTGTTGGTGTATTAGCATTGGCTACTGCTGGTTTAGGACTGTTAGCTCCGTTTATTATTATGGGTGCTGTTGCACTTACAGTATTAGGAATAGCATTAGGCCCAGCCGCAGCTGCATTTGGAATGTTAGAAGGATTGGATACTCAAGCTATAATTTCATTCTCAACTGGTATAGGTATATTAGCAACTACTGTAGCTGGTTTAGGATTTATGTCACCATTCATTATTTTAGGTGCTGTAGCACTTACAGCATTAGGAGTTGCATTAGGGCCAATCTCTGAAGGATTTTCTAAATTAGGTCAAAGTGACATGGGTGGAATGATTGAGTCATTAATAACTCTCGGTGGAGTCGCACCAATGTTATTAGGTGTCGGGGCTGGGTTAGTAAGTATAGCTGCTGGATTAGGTATGATTGCACTTGCTGGACTCGCTGCTATGCCTGGTATTGGATTACTAATAGCTTTATCGGCTGTAGCACCCGCTCTTAGTGGACTTGCTGGAGCGTTTGGTATGGGTGGTGGTGATTCTGAAGCTGAAGCAGGTGGTGGTGATGGTGATTCTGAACTATTAGCTGAAATTAAAGGTCTGAGAAGTGATTTACAATCTCAACCAATTCAAATAGTAATGGGTAACAAAGTCATCAGCGAAATAAGTAAAGTACAAAATGCAAAAAGCACTAGGAGAGTTGGATAATGGCACTTAAAGACTTAAAATCAGATTTATCTAAATTCAGAAAACCAACAAGTACACCTCTTGATAAAAAAGAGACAGTACAACCAGAGTCATTCAATACAACTCCATTAAGTGATAAGGTACAAGGTAAAAAAGTATTAGCTCCAAAAGTAACTCCTGAAAAAGTAGGAGTGGATGTAAAAATATTACCATCTGGTAACATTGATAAACTTGCTGGACTACCTGACCCTAAACCAATGTCTTTGGCAGAACGATTTTTAGGTGAAACTAAAACTGCTGAAGTACAACAAGGTGATAAGTTCAAAGGAGAAACTACTACTACTGAAGTACAACAAGGTGATAAGTTCAAAGGAGAGACTACTCCTACTGAAGCTACTCAAGGTGATAAGTTCAAAGGAGAGACTACTCCTACTGAAGCTACTCAAGGTGATATATTTAAAGGTGAAACAACTCCTACTGAAGCTACTCAAGGTGATATATTTAAAGGTGAAACAACTCCTACTGAAGCTACTCAAGGTGATATATTTAAAGGTGAAACAACTCCTGCTACTTTTAAATTTACACAAAACTTTTTAGGTGAAACAACACCAAAAGAATCAACACTTACAGAACAATTTTTAGGTGAAACAACTCCTAACCTATCTGACAGAAGTTCTAACTTTTTAGGTGAAACAACTCCTAATGAAGCTGACAACACTTCTAACTTCTTAGGTGAAACAACTCCTAATGAATCAGATATAAGTTCTAACTTCTTAGGTGAAACAACTCCTAACCTATCTGACAGAAGTTCTAACTTTTTAGGTGAAACTGACCAAATACCATCTGATATAAGTTCTAAGTTTTTAGGTGAAACTGATACACAAGTATTAAATCAAGGTGATAAGTTTAAAGGTAATATAACAACTGACCCATTTGGGTTTAGTCCAAAATTAGAAGGTGAAGGGAAGAGTTTTGAAACTGTAAATTATATTACAGATGAAAAAGCTGTTGGATTCTCACCATTTATGAAAACTATCGATGATACTAAATTTACTGGTATTGAAGGTACAGAATTTAATAGTTCAAATTCATTATTAAGTAATTTTGATAACGCATTTCCAGGTCTAGCATTTACACCGGGATATGGTCAATATAAAGTAGGTTCTGAAATTGCAGGGTCGCCAAGATATTCACCTAATTCTGGTAAATATTATGACGCTGGTACTTTCTTGTATCCAAACTTTTCATTAGAAACCATATCACAACAAAAAAACTCACCATCGTTTTTAGATAATATGTACAACAAATTTAATCTACAAGATGATGCATCAAATAGGTTAAGTATTTTCAAACAGCCTTATGTACTAAGGGGTATTCAAAGGAAAAATAAAACCGAACCACAAAATTGGGATTTGACTGGGTTAGGAATTGATGATGGATTTATCAGAGGTGGTACAGTAACATCATTAAATAGAGCTGCAATTGATTTAGTACGTTTAGGTTCATTCTTTTTATCAGTAAAAGGACTACTTTGGTCTGTTAGACAATTTGGTACACAAAAAGCAAACGCATTTGGTAGAACTTGGACTCCAATAAACTTACTTGCAGGTGTTGGTGGTGGGCTGATAGGATTACGTCCCGATAGAAGTGGTGTAATCTTACAAGATAAAGCAGGTAAGTACAAAAAATTAGGTCTTAGTGGATATAAAGATAAGATAAGTGATTTTTATGAGCAATTAGTAAAAGCTGGGCCAATGATTGCTCCGGGAATGCCGTTTCCATCTACTTTAAAAAATAATGGTGGATTTGATTCCGTATATGGGCTTGGTATAAGTTTAACATCTCGTGGGACTTCTACATTAGGATATCACAATGCTGGCCAAGACTTTGGTAATAGAAATGGTGCACAAACGGGAGTAAGGTTCTTTCAAAGATTTAATCCTATGGCCTTGTTGGGTGAGGGAAGTGGAACTTATACTGAAAATCTAAAAAAATTCGATAATGGTGAATTAGCTGAAGATTCAGATAAAATCATCGAACTATCCAAAGGAGTTTTACAAAAAGATAGAGATGGTAGAACTACAAGTCCTTATATAACTGATGGTAAGAAAAACATAGATATATTAGCACAAAAGTATAATCCATACGCTTCAGATGCTAAAACGTATAATGACGATGTACCAGCTGACAAGACAGATAAGTTAAAGTTCGGAAATACTCAACAAGTATTAGGTGATATTGATGATACCCATAAGAAGAAGTATCCAGGTGAAAACCTACTATCAAGTGAAGGAAATACAGCTGGTGCATTAAATGACATTAAAGACTTTAATGGAATGTCTTACAAGAACCTTCAGAATAAGGCTAAATTATCAACAGGACAACCACCTATTATACCTAAAGATTTTAGAGATGTAGGTACTAGTCAACAAAAAGGATTTGCTACTGAATCTGACTTTACGTCAAAGAACCTTGAAACCAACTATAAATTTGGTACTCCTGGTAAAATGTTCAAAACTGATGGAAAGGTTCGTGATAAGTGGACGATAACATATTCAGATGCAGCTAACTATAAAGGTTACTACGATGAAGTTCAAGCTTCTACAATTGGAACGACTGGGACTGATATAATTCCATTAGTTTTTAAAACGGCCGGAGCAGGAGATAATATACAATTTAGAGGAACTATATCTGGATTATCAGAAAACTTTTCACCAGGTTATACGGATATAAAGTATACTGGTAGAGCAGAACCTGTTTATGTATATGATACTTTTAAAAGAGATATTTCATTTAACTTTAAAGTGTATCCAACATCTCGAATAGAGATGGAGCCGTTGTGGACTAAATTAGAACGCTTATCTACATATACAATGCCTCAATATGCTAGTGTTGGATATACAGCTCCAGGTGCTACTGACCTAAAGTTAACAATAGGTCAATTATATAATCAAACCCCAATGATATTAACAACGTTATCATATACTTACTCAGATGACACTCCATGGGACATAGATTATCAATTACCAATGGGTATAGATATTTCAGTCGGGTGTACTGTACTTGGTAACGGATTACATAAGTATAAAGCTGATAATATATTTGGAACATTTACAAGAACCCAATAACATAAACCCCATAAACCATGAAAAGATACGAAGACATAACCATAGGAAAACGGAACACGAAACGATTACAATATAATACTATCGTATACCCAACAATTCCACCTTCAGTTTCAGATACCTATATTATAGGTGCATTTGGAGATAGGTTGGATAATTTAGCATGGGAATATTATCAAGACCCAAGTTTGTGGTGGATTATAGCTAGAGCTAACAAATTAGGTTTTGGGAATATGGGAGTTAAAATTGGAGAACAATTACGAATTCCATTTGATATAGAGGGTATTAAAGAAGAGTTTAATATACTTAATAAACCAACAACATAAAGAAACTAAGTTATGGCAGCATTAGGCTCAAAACAATTAACTCCCCCAACACGACAAGAACACACTCGTGGTGTACATAAACGTGCATACGCTCAGATATCACTTAAGGGTGGTGGTAAAGCAAGTTGTTCAGGGGCTATTACATCAATAGAAAGTAATGTCCAAAAAACCCATTCAGCATTAATGAGTACTGAGGGTGGTAGATTAACACCACAACCTGTATTAGAATCATTCGAAATGGCAAATGATGGTGGACAAGACGCATCAGATGCTATGTTGTTTGAAGCATCTGCTAAAGTAAAAGTATTTTCGCTTGATGATTTAAATGACATGGAAAATTCATTTTTAATACCAGGACAACGAATTACTATTAAATTAGGGTATGCAGGTGGTACAAGTGACAGCATAGACGCTGAGATTGTGGGTTATGATTTTACAATAAACCAAGACAGTAGCTTTGATGTTACTATAAAAGCAGGTGGTAAATTAGATGGAGTAGTTTCGGCTGATTTCTTTACACTAAGCAGCTCAGCACCAATTGAGTATACAGATGAAGAATCAGGCAAAACAATTACACCAAGTGATATTCTTGGAAATATAATTGGAGAATCCAGCCAAAAGCTAAAAGGTCTAAGCCCGAGCGATGGTCGAGCTAAAAAGAATGGGCCATTTGCAATTTGTAATCATCAAATGGAAGAAAACACCAGCTGGTTCAGTAATGATAGTCAAATTTCATATGTAGCGGCTAGTTACATTATAGATTCAATTAATAAAAATATAAATCCAGAACTAAAAATTAAAAACCCATTATTTACCTATGATAAACTTTTTGTAGAAAGTAGTAAGCAAACCTTCCCATCCGAGATAAAATCAGCCGACCCACTATCTATTTTAATTTCAGGTAATGGAAGATATGGTAGTAAAGCCCAATTTGACATATCAGCTGAGGGTAGTTCTCTTTTAGGAAAGATTTATATAAGCATTCCAGCAATAGCTAAGATTCAAAATGACCTAACAATGCCACCAGGTTCAGATAGTAAAAAATCAGTAGCTACTGTAGATTATCTAAAAAAGATATTTGGATTAGTTGACGTATGTACGGGTGGGTATGTTAGACCTTATATTTACTCAGACCCAAATTCAGCTGAAACTGCTAAAGGGGAGCAGATGTTAATATTAAATAAAGGTAGCGATTTTGAACCAAGTGGAAGTCCAACTGAATTAAAAGTTTTAAATGGATATAAGAATGGTGTAAGGTCATACAATGTCAGTACCAATATGGATTCGGAAATGATGGCTATGGCACTTCACGCTGCACAAACAGGCAAGGGTGGTGATAATCTTAAAAACTTATATCCTGGTTGTTTTGATACTTTAGAACCTGAGGCTGCAGCAGTTGTTGATTACAAAGAAAACTTAAAAGAAGTAATGGAAACGTTGGGTGATAATATAGGTATGGAAGAAATTACTACGGCAAAGCAATCATTAAAAGCTTATGTAGAGTCAATATCCAAGAAAACTCAACCAATAATAAAATATAATTTAGAAGTATCATTTCAATGTGATGGTTATTTTGGTGCTAGATATGCTGATGCATTCACCATTGATAGACTACCAAAAAGCTTAAAAGCAGCTAAAGCTTATTTTATCGTAAGTAAGATAGGACAAAATTTTAGTAATGGTGATTGGGTAACTGATATAACAGGTATAATGATGTTAGGGAAGTAATCATGGCAGATAGAAGAGAACGTATATATTACCCAATTGGCTCAATAAGTAGTGGTCTTTATACTAATGGTGGTGAACTAATGGAAAAAGATGGAACTCCGTATGTTGGTCAATACCACACTTACAAAAACACTAAAGAAATATTTAGTGAACCTAACTATGTAAAAAACTTATCAAGACGACTTATACCATTCGCAGACTTAGGTGGTTCAGCTGACGTTAAGCGTGTTTTTCAATATAATACATTAAAAGAAATAGAGGCGGATGATTACTCGTCTATTATTGATATTCCAGACCCATATTATCCAATCCTAACTAATAAAGATAAGATTAAAGGGGTTATTACAAGATACTTTATGAAACACAAAGGTAATGAAACTATCTTTGAAGTAGATAAAGATGGTTTTGGGTTTGATTCAGTTTATTACGATAAGTTAGAGTTACAATGGAAAATAGTAGGCCCTTTGCAAGATGTAGGAATGGAAAAAGGTGTAATAGACACTAATAGACGTACATTAGCACTACATAAAAATAACTTCATTGGAATAGACCGATATCTTTTAGACTTAAAAGAATTTTATTTCTCTCCAAGATAAAACTTTAACAAAACTTTAACACTTTTTATTTGGATTTCTCATTTATTATTCGTACTTTAGTATAGTTAATGAGTGGGAGTTTTATCCCAACTAAAATTAAAAGTTATGAAAGTAAGTTTAGAATCAGTAGGATGTGTGATTGACACCAATGAGTTTTTAGTTCACGCACAAATGGAAGATGGGTCAGTTGACCTTGAGAATGGTGTTCACATCGATGAGGTGTCTGAAGAGTGGATGTCAACATTGTCTATCGAAGACTTTGTTAAAGTTGGTAAAGTAATTGAAGTTTTAAAATAATAGTTATGTCAGTATTTCAAAACACCAAAGCGGTAAACGAACCATCGTGGTTAACTTGGAATAAAATGTTCTTCTAAAAGATTTAACAATTTCTTAACATTAAAAATTAGGAATTGTCAATTAATTGTCGTACTTTAGTATAGTTAATGAGTGAGAGTTTAATCAAAAATAAAAAATGAATAAAATTAAAGAATTTAAAAAATCAATCGAGGGAGTTAAATTTACTCCGGCTCAAAAAAAGATTGTTGATTTAATCCTTAAAGGATATGAAATCAAAGTTGTTAATAAACACCGAATGAATGGTGGTGAAATGATGTGGAAATCTCCAAATTCCGATTACTTAGAGCATGCTGGTAAAGTTTACAAAGCATTTTTCAACGTGTTTTATCAGATAAAGAAACAAAAAGGAATATCAGTTCCTACTAACCTATTTTTAAGTTAAGATATGATAAAGAAAAAACAAAATAACGGAAAAATCGAAATAGATTTGACAGGTCCTCAAGGTAACGCATTTTACATCTTAGGTGTGGCTAAAAACCTTTGTAAACAAGTGGGTGTTGATTCCAAACCACTTTTGGATGAAATGAGAAGTGGTGATTATGAGAATCTAATCAAAGTATTCGATGATAAGTTCGGTTCAGTAGTAACAATGTATAGATAAAATGAAAAATATGAAATACGGAATAGAAATTACAAAACCTTGGTCAAAAGAAATGTATGACCACAATGACAAAGTAGCTGATTTGATGAAAGCTGAGATATTACTCAGTATCAAAAATAACAAAAATGATTTTGATAAACTAAACGATTTGATATCACTATGTGGTGGTATTAAGTTTGGTGATGGTTATGAAATCGAAGAGTTGTATGATGAGTGTTTGAAAGAGTTAGAGAATGTTCAAAACTATTGGTTGAACGAAGAGTGGGATTACTCTGTAAATAAACTTAAAATTGTAAACGATATTAACATAGAATTCATAGGATATGGTAAGTAAAGAAAAAGAATATATTATTAGTACATATCTACCTATATTAATAGGAGCATTCCAAAAAGATATGGCTTTGACTCAAGAAGAATTAGAGTCCTTTAGTACAGATGAATTGTTTTCTAAACTATTCATATGGGCACTTACCACTAATAGGATAAAAGGCTTTGATTGGCCAGAAGATAAAAAAACCGAAAATAAATAATAATTAAAATAATAAAAAATGGATAAAACAAATTTAGTAATAGACCTATGGGTAGGTGTAAATGGTGGTTACATAACAACCGAAGAGTATATCGATATGATGCAATTACAAAATTTATCAGATGGTTCTGAATATGATAAAGAAATGGCATTGGAATCCGAAAATTATGAATTTGTAGTATGAGATTAGGATATAAAAAATTTAAAGAAATAAAAGAGTGGTATGGTTCATCTGATTTTGAAATCGGATATGATGCTTACTTTACAAGAGGTAAGGGAATAACACTTAGATTTGGATATTGGCAAAAAGTAGATTTCGAAGGTTTACAAGAAATACTACCACATTATTGTAAGGTTACCGAAAATATTGTTGATGAAGATGATGATTGTGGTATTTTATACAATTACAATATCACCGATGCACGAATTTATTAAAAATAAGTGTAAAAATACTTGTAGTCTCATTTATTTTTCGTATATTAGTTAGTAATGAAAATTGTAGATAGTCAAAAACAACTTAATAAACACATTTCCCAACTCCAAAGGGAAAAGGTGCTCGTGTACCCTATTTTAACGAGCTTAGACAAACATCCTAAGTTATCAAGGATATCTTCATTAATATTATCAGATGGGGTCTTAGACCTCTTTATTAACTATCATAACATTGATGCAGATGTTGTCGATGAAATGGTAGACTTTAGTCAATTCAGCGAAGTGTACATAGTAGGTATGAAGGACTTTCTATATCATTATGATTTTTTACCAAATATGCATGATTTGGAAATGTCGTTGTTTTGGCAAGCTAAAAACTTTGATGTAGAGGAGAAACCTATCTACACTATATTCAGAAGACGACAAGCACCTAAAGCAAACGACCTTATTCCAATTTGGAAACACTATGAACAATTCGAAGATTGGAAGAAACTTTTTGTCGACTCAAAAATTTCTAAATTCTCACAACTATATGTGAAAGCATTACAATGGGTTGAAAAGAATGGACTTTATACGGATTTACATACAACTGAATATACTCAATATAATACACTTACGACAACATCAAGACCTTCAAATACATTTGATGGGGTTAATTACGCAGCATTAAAAAAAGATGGTGGGGTTAGAGACAGATTTATATCAAGATTTGAGGGTGGTAAATTATACCAATTGGATTTTGATGGGTATCACCTACGACTAATTGCTAAATTAATAGGGGTAGATATCCCATTAGATATAAAAGCACATGCGTGGTTGGCAAATCAATATGGTAAAGATATAAGTCAAGCAAAAGCAATCACATTTAGACAACTATATGGTGGAGTAGAGGACGAATATTACCACATTCCCTTTTTCAGAAAAACATCTGAGTATATAAACTCACTATGGATGGACTTTTTGCGTAATCGATTCACAAATACACCAATTATGAGCCGGAAAATAGAAATAAACGACTCACTTAATAAAAATAAACTATTTAATTACATCTTACAATCGGTTGAGACTGAAAGAAACATACTTATATTAGATAAGTTACATCGTTTAGATATGGGTCAACAATCCATACCTGTATTGTACACATATGATTCTATATTATTTGATGTCCACCCATCTGATAACGATTATATATTAGAAGTAAAAAGATTAATGGAAATGGATGGGTTTCCAACAGATTTAGAAATAGGTAATAATTACGGACACATGGTTAAGTCCAATATTTAGATATTTATAGTTATGAAGAACTCCAAGACATCATTTATAGACAAAGTACTTAAAAAAGTATATCATCAGATAGACACTAAATTATTTGAAGGTGTATATACTGAAGAATTTTTAAAATCACTATACGAGATACTTTCAGATGAAGTTGACGCTGACTTCGCCAAAGCATATTTAGAAGAAATTGGTAAAAATGCCGAAGAACGTCCTGACTCAGGTGATGAAAAAGAGCTTGAAGATGAAAAGTATGCAATGATGACAGCTGCTGAGCGAGATGAATTAAAATCAAAAGATAATTTAAAAGAAAACTTATTAATTGAATTAGGTCAAATCCTTAGTGAAGCTTCAATATACGATAACAAATATTCAGTAGGTGATAAATTTTTACCACTTAAGAATACTGCAGATTTGTTCAAAATGGGGTTACCACCATCTACAAGAGTACCTAAAGGCCCATTTAATAAAATATCACCAACAGATGATGGTATCGAGGTAAAAATTAATAGTGGTAGAACGGTATATGTCTCAGCTGATGATACTGGTAAAAACTATATTATTACGGCAAGTGATAAAAACATACAATCTTTATTTGGTAAAATGAAAAAAGGTGCATCGGCAACTGATGTAAACTTTGATACAGATACAATGGAAACTGCGGCATGTATGGGATTATATGTAAATGGTGTTGGTATTCTTAAGGAGTTAGATAGTGCTAAAACTGAAGAGGATTTAGCAAAGGTAACTAAATCAGTAAAAAATAGATTTATTAAAGCATTAGGGAGTAGTGGAGACTACGCTAAACCAGATGCTATTTTAAGTAAATTAGATTCAATGCCATTGGGTGATTATTTTATGATAGCTCAGTTAATGGCAGGTATGACTAAATTTACACAAGGAATTCTACCATTTAAAACTCCATACCTAATTCATAAAAATATTAAAGGATACTACTCAGCAACAGAACGTTCTGAGTTAGTAGATGGTGTAAAAGATAATACAGCCGATTGTGTTGTATGTAATGTGCCAGGTTCTGAACTTATATCTAAACTAAATGAGGGGTTACCTGTTGAATACGATAAAAAAGGTGTTTGTACTATAAAAGGAACAAATATTAAGTTTTTACAAGTATCTCTTAAAAAAGGTAAAGGTGCAGCTCAATTAGGTAAGATATATGGTTTCTTAAAAGATAAGTATGGTTTATTAGATTCAGCTGATGTTAAGAAGTTAGCATTAGAGTCCGTTCAATTAGATGAAGGTTTAAGAGATTTTCTAAATAAAGGAGTTACCTTCATAAAAAGTTTAGGTTCTAAATTATTAGAAAAAATATCTAAATTAGGTTCGTTCTTAAGTGGATTCTTAAAAAAGATGGAAAAGGGATTCAAAAAATCTCCAAAATCTGATGTTAAGAGATTAGAGAAGGAATTATTTAAAGCAGGATTACATGAAGGTATTTTAAATGAAGCTAAGAAGCCAAAAATATGGGATTCGTTTGATACAATTGCAAAAAACCAAAATGTATTAAATAAATTAGTAGATAATGTTAATAAAGAAATGGGTTCATTGGTAAAAGCTTCAATGGCTAATCCAGCATTCTATTTTAAAGGATATTCAAAACTTGCATTAACTGCGCCCGTAACTAAAGATGATGTGGCTAAACTACTGACAAACTTCCAATCAGCAATTGTACTGAAAAGTATATTGGGTGATTTAACTGGTGATGCTAAAACACTATATTCACAATTAGTAGAGTTGGAAAAAGAAATGGTGTATGGTAAAACAACATTACCTTTATACAAAGTATTCGGTTTAGATAAAGATGGTAAAGGAACGGCATTTACCGCATATCCAGGTTCAGAAACATTTATTCAAAATAAATTAGCTAAAGATTTATCAGATACAGTTGTATTTTACTTAAGAGCAAATTCTAAATCAGGTCCATATTTTACCATAGCTGGATATGGGTTAAGTGGTATAAACGAAACTACGGGTGATTTAAAATATTCACAATTTAGAATGGGAACAAATTCAACTGGTAGATATAGTTACAACTTTGAAGGTACACAAGAACTTTCATTAGGTAAAGTAAAATCTGCTTTAAAGATATAGGGAGAGATGAGTGAGAACACAATTATTATGTACATTTACTAATGAATCTGATTTCGAAAAAGTATTACATGACGTTCAATCTAATTTTGAACTTTATAGTAGAAAAATATTTATACTTAAACTTGACCCATCAAAAGAATTAGTAGTGAGTTACAACATTATACCAACAGAAGATAGTAAATTCCTTCCAAACACGATATTAACACATCGTAAAAAGGAATCTAATACAATATATACAATCAACGCTCTAAATAGATTAATAACAAATCTAAATGGTGGAGTACTTGATAAGAAATACCAAGTCTCTTGGGAAGATTACAAAAATTCAGTAATTTTAACAGATGGTCTTGGCCATAAAATCTTAAAAACAAGTTTATTTAGAATAGTAAACGTAAATTAAACTTAATGCAACAAGAAGTTACAAACATAAGTACTAATTGGACTCCAATTGAGGTGCAAGACCATCCTAATACAGCTAATGAATGGGAATCCCCATCTCCTGATACAACTACTAATGATTTAGCAAATGAAGGTAAAACGTTAAGATTTAACCCACCAAAAGAGTGGAGAAAAAAATCACCTTCATGGGAAGTTAGACGTAATCCACAATATATTGGATTCACATCATTTATTCACTATATAGACCGATTTTATCAAAATAAACCAGATACATCACAATATGGAGCTGGTTGGGGTGTTAGACCTGAAAATAAAAGACGTTTTTGTGAAATTGGAAGTTATATGGGTGAATCGACTCATATGATTGCATCAAGTGGTTTATTTGATGAGATAATAGCAATAGACCCACATAGTGGTTATGAAGAGTATAATCAAATGTCTGGTAGAAATTGGGATAATGTAAAAACTGAATTCGCACTGAATACAAGACATCATCGTAATCAACTTAAATATATTAAAAAATATTCATATGAAGTCGGAAATGGTGACATTCATTTTCCTGATGAGTACTTTGATGTAACCTATATAGACGCAGCACACGATTACGATTCAGTATTAAACGATATTCATATGTTTTACAGAAAAACCAAATACATTTTGTCAGGACATGACTTTGGTCAACGTTTTGATGGTGTTCATGAAGCACTTAAAACTGTATTTGGAGAAACGTATTTAAAGAAAAACCTAACTTTATTTGAAGACTCGTCATGGGCCTTGTTGTTGGATAATGGTAAGCTGAATAAAAATGGGGAAAGTAATAGAATTATTAAAGAACATTAAGTTTTTAAAATATATTTTGATATATATAATAGAGTGGTTCGGTAACGAAAATACCACTAATTTGAAAAAAATAAAAAATAATTAAGAATACATTTGGTATTGTCACCCAAATGTTGTATATTAGTGACATAGTTAATAATTAATAATTAAAAAAGAGCAAATTATGGCAATTGATTTAAATGCAATCAGAAACCGTCTGAATACACTTCAGACAAAAGTTACAAAGACCGATAACCTGTGGAAACCACAGCCAGGCAAACAACAAGTAAGGATTTTACCTTACATTCACAATCCCTCTAACCCGTTTATTGAACTATTTTTCCATTTTGGATTTGGTGGTAAGAACATTATCTCTCCAAGTTCACATGGTGAAGCAGACCCTATCTTAGAGTTCGCTGAAAAGTTGAAATCAACAGGTAGTAGAGATGATTACCAACTTTCTCGAAAACTAACTCCGAAAATGAGAACTTATGTTCCTGTTATCGTTAGAGGTGAAGAGTCAGAAGGTGTTAAGTTTTGGGGATTCGGTAAGAATGTTTACCAAGAACTTCTTGGATTCTTCGCTGACCCAGATTATGGTGATTTAACTGACCCTGTTAATGGTAGAGATATCACAGTAGAATTCAAAACTGCTGCAGAGTTAGGAAAAACTTATCCAGAGACGTATATTAGAGTTAAACCTAATACTACGGCTATTTCTGAAGATAAGGCTGTTTTAGAATCTGTAAAAGACCAAATCGAACTACCATCAATGTTCAAAAAAGTTTCTTATGAGGAAATGGAAGGAATGTTGAAAGAATGGTTAGATACTGGTGAAGTTACTGATAAGAAACAAGAACCAAAAGCTGAAACTCAAACCGAAACAAAAGCTACCTCTCCTGCATCTAATGTAAAGGAAGCATTTGACGATTTATTCAATAACTAACATATGGCAAAGAAGAAGAAAGAATCAGTTCGTGATGAACTATCTTCAATCTTAGCTACCAATCTAAACAAGAAGTTTAAGTCCGCCAATAAGGTGGCTTACTTCTTGGATGGTGGGGAACAAACTCCAACTGACCTTGATGGGTGGGTTTCGACAGGTTCTCCAATGTTAGATTTGGCAATCTCAAATAGACCTAATGGTGGATTACCCGTAGGTCGTATTACTGAGATTACTGGTTTAGAAGGAAGTGGTAAATCACTATTAGCTGCACACGCAATAGCAGATACTCAAAGACAAGGTGGACTTGGTGTCTATATAGATACTGAGAATGCATGTAATACTGAGTTTTTACAAGCTATTGGAATTGACATTCAAAAAATGTTATACGTCCCTCTTGAATCAGTAGAAGATATATTCGAAGCAATTGACTCTATTATAGAATCTGTAAGAAGTTCTGATAAGAAGAAATTAGTAACAATAGTAGTAGACTCTGTGGCTGGTGCATCAACTAAGGTTGAGTTATCAGCTGATTATGACCAAGCTGGTTATGCTACTCAGAAAGCTATTATTATTTCCAAAGCTATGAGAAAGGTTACTAATCTTATTGGTAGAGAACGAATTTCGTTAATCTTTACAAATCAATTAAGGACTCGTTTAGGTGTATCATTTGGTGACCCTTGGACTACAAGTGGTGGTAAAGCAATCGCTTTTCATTCATCGTGTAGATTAAGGTTAAAGCAAATGGGACAACTTAAATCCAAAATTGGTGGAGTTGACCAAGTTGTGGGTATTAAGACTCGTGCACAAGTAATTAAGAATCGTATGGGGCCACCACTACGCTCAGTAGATTATGATATCTACTTTGATAGAGGTATCGACAACTATGGTTCATGGTTACAAATGATGAAAACCTATAAATTGGTAGACATCGCAGGTGCTTGGTACACATATGTAGATACAGAAACTGGTGAGGAACTTAAATTCCAAGCTAAGAACTTTGAAAAGCTATTGGAAGATAGACCAGAGTTGAAAACAAGTATTTACGAGAAAATTTGTGAATCATATGTTATGGCTTACAAAGAATCAAGTAAAGAGTCAAATATTGATAATATTGAATTAACAGATTTCGATGCATAATAGGTATAAGGAACTACTCAAAGAAGTTAGTAAAGAACATAATGAAACAAAAGATGAATCATTAAATGATAAAGTTTTAATCATTGATGGACTTAATCAATTTATTAGATGCTTTGGGGCAGTACCTGCCTTGAATGACGATGGTGAACATTGTGGTGGTGTGACAGGATTTCTACTGTCCACCGCCGCAACCATTCGTAGACTAAAACCAACTCGTGTGGTAATTGTATTCGATGGTAAAGGTGGTTCAAATCGTAGAAAGTCTGTATATAAAGGATATAAGGAAGGTCGAACTGGATTAACTAAGGTTAATAGATTGGTTGGTTATGAAGATTTAGAAGACCAATCCATATCTATGAGAAAGCAATTTGCTAGACTTATAGAATATCTTCAAGTATTACCGATATCATTAACTTACATTGATTATGTAGAAGCTGATGATATTATAGCATGGTTAGCAAATCATTATTTTAAAAAAGAAGTTACAATCATTTCATCAGACAAAGACTTTCTACAATTGGTAAATCCACGAATTAAAGTGTGGGCACCAACTAAGAAGAAAATGTATGATGAGGCATTAGTGAGCTCAGAGTATGGGGTTATACCACAAAATCTTGTGTTTTATCGTGTAATGGAAGGTGATAAGTCTGACAATATAACAGGTATACGAGGTGTTGGCCCTAAGACAATTCATAGCAAAATGTCATTCCTGAATGGGGATGTTCTTAATTTAGATACATTCATTGATAAATGTTCAACGGAGTGTGATGATAAGTTGTCACAAAAGTTATTAGAAAATGTGACAACTATCAATATGAACTACAATCTAATGCAATTAAAAGACCCCGATATTTCATCATCAATCAAATCAAATGTTAGAAGTATCATGGATACTGGGTCAGACCGATTGGATATGGTACAATTCAAGAAAATGTTTTTGTATGACAAGTTATACACTACATTTGCTAATGTGGATAGCTGGTTACGCAACTCATTTACATCACTTGAAAACTTTTTAAAAAATGCAGAGTAATTTTAATCCAATAAGTTTGGATAGTAAAATTAAATTTCGTATATTAGTATCATATGGAGAAGTTAGGAAGTAAGTTTAGTACATCATTTCAGAATAAAGTAATATCAAGTATATTATCAGATAGGGCGTGGTTTCGTCAGATATATGATATCCTTATGCCAGAGTATTTTGATTCAGAAGGGTCTGAATGGTTAGTTAAAACCATTATGAAACACTTTAATGATTACGAGCAAATGCCTACCTTAGATGTCCTTAAAGTTAAAATTAACTCTATTGAACGTGACGTACTTCAAACCTCAGTAGTAGATATACTTAAATTCGCTTGGAATCACCTCGAAAGTGATGACTTAGAGTTTGTAAAAGAACAAGTCCTTGACTTTTGTAAAAATCAATCAATTAAAAACGCAATCTTAGATTCAGTACCATTATTAGAAAATGGTCATTATGAGATGATTAAAAAGAATATTGATAATGCTATGAAAGCAGGTCAAGATTCTGATTTAGGTCATGAATATAAAACAATGATTATTGAGAGATACGAAGACTCAGTACGAAATGTTGTATCAAGTGGTTGGGATGTTATAGATGAGATTACTCAAGGTGGATTCGGTAAAGGTGAGTTAATACTTATGGCAGCTCCTCCAGGTATTGGTAAATCATGGGCATTAGTTAACATTGGTGTTAACGCTATGAAGAAGGGTAAGATAGTCGCACATTATACTCTTGAATTAAACGAGGGTTATACAGGTCAACGATATGATGCTGTATTAAGTGGTGTAGCAGTAGCTAACCTTAAGTACAATATGGAAGATGTCAAGAAAGCTGTAAATACCGTATCAGGTGACTTAGTGGTGAAACACTATCCTACGAAAACTGCAAGTGTTAATTCACTTAAAGCTCATATGGATAAAATGACACTTCAAGGTAAAAAGCCAGATGTGGTTATTGTAGATTACGCTGATTTATTAAGGAATGGTCATGCAAAAGAGAAACGACACGAAGAGTTGGAAGAAATTATAGAAGACCTTCGTGGTATGGCAGGTGAATATGAAGTTCCAGTATTTACAGCATCTCAGATTAACAGAAGTGGGGCAGAAGACGATATTATTACAGGTACAAAGATTGCTGGGTCATTCTCAAAAATGATGACTGCTGATTTTGTGGTATCTTTATCTCGTAAGATTGAAGACAAGCTTGCAGGTACAGGTAGATGGCACGTAATAAAAAACCGATTTGGTCCTGATGGGATGACATTTCCATCCAAAGCTAACTTTTCTACTGGGCAAATCCACATCTATAATGAAGATTCCATTTCTGGTCAACAGACTAAGAAAGAGATGAAAGGTGGGGAGAGTTTAGTAAGAAAAGAATTGGCTCAAAAATATAAAGAAATGAATGGTGATATTGGATTTTAATATTAAATTTTTAATATGTATATTCACCTAGCAACTAAGTTTAACAATAAAAAAGTAAGTAAATATTATGGGATTATTTGATAATCGAGTACCCTTTAAGCCGTTTGAATATCCCGAGTACTACACAGAGGGTTGGCTAAAGCAAGCTCAGGCATTTTGGTTACATACCGAAATACCAATGCAGGGTGATATTAAAGATTGGAACGAAAATCTTACACCCGAAGAAAAGAATTTAGTAGGTAACATCCTTTTAGGGTTTGCCCAAACAGAATGTGCTGTATCTGACTATTGGACTAATATGGTTACGCATTGGTTTCCAAAGCATGAAATTAAACAGATGGCTATGATGTTCGGTTCTCAAGAAACTATACACGCTACGGCTTATTCATATTTAAATGAATCTCTTGGTCTTGAAGACTTTGAAGCATTTTTACATGAACCCGCTACAGCAGAACGATTTGATAACTTGGCTGAAGTTACCAATTCATACACATATAAAGACCTGAAAACTAACGCAGAAGCAAGAAAAGAAGTAGCTACATCATTAGCTATATTCTCAGCGTTTACTGAAGGAGTTGCTTTATATTCATCATTTGCAGTACTTTACTCATTTCAGATGAGAAACAAACTAAAAGGTATTGGTCAACAAATGAAATGGTCGGTAAGAGACGAATCATTACACTCACGAATGGGATGTCAATTATTCAGACATATGTGTGACGAATATCCTGAGTTATTAGAAGATAGTAAAGATAGTATTGTACTAGCCGCTAAGTTAATTCAGACATTAGAACACAAATATATAGACAAGATGTTTGAAATGGGTGATTTAGAAAATCTTAAAAAAGAAGATTTAAAAAACTTTATTAATCAACGTCTGAATGAAAAATTAGGTGAATTAGGATATAACGCAATTGAAGGTGGTGATTACTACTTTGAATACGATAAAGATTCAGCCGCTGAATTAGAATGGTTCTACCATTTAACAGGTGGACAAACACATACAGATTTCTTCGCAGTAAGACCTACTGATTATAGTAAAGCAGGTGAAGGTGAAGATTGGGATGATTTATTTTAAATAATTATGAAAAATTACGCACAAGATTTAGATTGGGAAGTTGGAGTAGACTTTCCTGTATGGGGTAACACAGAGATATATGTTAAAACTATATCAAATGGTTACTTACTTGCTGGAGAGAAACCAAAAGATGCATATTGGAGAGTATCAACGGCAGTAGCTCGTAGATTAAACAAACCCCAACTTGCTTCAAAGTTCTTCGATTACATTTGGAAGGGTTGGTTAAACCTTGCATCGCCAGTATTATCAAATACTGGAACTGATAGGGGATTACCAATTAGTTGTTTTGGAATTGATGTAGCTGATTCAATTCAAGATATTGGGTTGAAAAACTTAGAAATGATGCTACTCGCCAAACATGGTGGTGGTGTAGGTGTTGGTATTAATATGATTCGACCAGCTGGTTCTAATATAACAGGTAATGGAACATCAGATGGTGTTGTACCATTTGCTAAAATATATGATTCTACAATACTTGCTACTAATCAAGGGGCAGTAAGACGTGGGGCAGCATCTGTAAACTTAAACATAGACCATGATGATTTTGATGAGTGGATTGAAATTAGAGAACCCAAAGGTGATGTAAACAGACAATGTTTGAACTTACATCAATGTGTGGTTGTTGGTGATAAGTTTATGAGAAAACTTAAAGAAGGTGATGTAGAAGCTCGTAGAAAATGGGGTAAAGTACTTCAAAAGAGAAAAGCAACTGGTGAACCATATGTAATGTATAAGGGTAATGTTAATAAACAAAACCCAAGAGCATACAAAGATAATGGATTAAAAGTTCATATGACAAACATATGTTCTGAAATTACACTACATACAGATGAATCACATTCATTCGTTTGTTGTTTATCTTCCCTTAACTTAGCAAAATATGATGAATGGAAAGATACTGATTTAATCTACACAGCAACATGGTTCTTAGATGGGGTTATGGAAGAGTTTCTTCAAAGAGCTAAGAATATGAAAGGTTTTGATAACTCAGTACGTTCAGCTGAAAAAGGTAGAGCGTTAGGATTAGGTACATTAGGATGGCACACTTACTTACAACGTAAAGGAATTCCATTTGAAGGATTAACTGCTCAGTTTGAAACTCGTAAGATATTTTCGCAATTAAAAATTGAATCTGAAAGAGCATCAAGAGATATGGCAGCTGAATTAGGTGAACCATTATGGTGTGTTGGAACTGGATTTAGAAACACTCACTTAAGAGCAATCGCTCCAACTGTTTCTAATTCTAAGTTAAGTGGTAATGTATCTGCTGGGATTGAACCTTGGCCTTCCAACGTATTTACTGAACAAACCGCAAAAGGTACGTTTATTAGAAAAAATATTGAATTAGAAAAAGTACTTAGAAAAGTTGGAATCAATAAAAAGTCTACTTGGGATAAAATCTTATCCGATGGTGGTTCAATTCAAGATATAAAAGAATTGGACGATTGGGGATATGTCGATGGAAAGTTAATGAAAAAAGACGACATACCACAAGAAGTATTTGATAAAGACCAAGTATTTTGGGTCAAAGATGTATTTAAAACATTTAAAGAAATTAATCAATTAGATTTGGTTAAACAAGCCGGTGTAAGACAACAATACATCGACCAATCAGTTTCATTGAACTTAGCGTTCCCATCAGAAGCAAGTCCAAAATGGATTAATCAAATTCATATGGAAGCTTGGGAACAAGGAATTAAAACTCTCTATTATATGAGAACTGAGTCAGTACTTCGTGGAGACATCGCAGCACGAGCCCTTGACCCAGATTGTATATCCTGTGATGGTTAAAAAGGTAGAATTATGAAAGAGTACTTATATTTCTCAGCCCCATGGTGTGGGCCATGTAGAACATTAGGGCCGGTAATGCAAAGTGTGGGACAAACTATCCCAGTAAGAAAAATTAATGTTGATGAACAATCTGATATTGCACAAAAATATGGTATAAGGAATGTACCCACTGTAATTCTATTAGATAATGGTCACGAAGTAAAACGACACATCGGAGTAAAACCAGTTAATGTATATCTAAGTGTATAATTAAAAAATAGTTATGAAAAAAACCAAAATAGTTTTGAATGCCATGGTTGGTAATGAAGCAGCTACTATCCAACGAATGTTAGATTCAGTTGTAGATTATGTAGATTATTATGTTATTCAATGTAATGGAAATGATGATACACGAGATATTATCGATAGGTTTTTCAAAGCTAATAATACACCAGGATTTACTTACTATATTGATTGGGACTATCCAGGTTGGAATCGTGACCATACTTTACAAGAGTGTATAGCAGCAGACCATGGGTGTGATTGGATTCTAAGAATGGATGCTGATGAGCAGCTTCAAGTTGACGAAGATTTTGATTGGTCTATATTTGATGATACATCAATAGATTCATTTAATATAGTAGCAGATCCAGGATTCTCATTGTATTACAGAACTTGGATGTGGAATGCAAACCGACCATGGTTTTTCCAACATGACAAGCGTCATGAAACTATACATTTACCAGAGATAGGTGAAGACTTTCATAGACATAATTTATCCGCTGGATTTAGGCAAATTATTACAAACGATGGTGATACTTGGAACGCTCCAATGAAGTTTATTACAGATGGGCTAACCTTGGAATTAGATAAAGTACCATCCAATTTAGTCTTAGAAGATAATTATCATTTATGGTATATAGCTAAATCATACAATGATGGGTATCGTGCTATGGGCGAATTACCATTTGGAAAAGCACACTCAGATGAATATGCAAGGCGAGTTATATTTTACTTCAATATGTACTTGAATCAAACACATGACTATGAAAATACTATTCAATCGAACGTATTCCAACACGATGAAATGGCTTACTATGCTTGTTATTTAATTGCTCAAGCTTATGAATGGTTAGGTGATATTGATAATATGTTAAAATATCTAAATGATGCTAACCGATTCTCTGAATTAAGAAACGAACACTTAGTATATTTAGCTAAATATTATGACTCTATTGAGGATTACAATAGTATGATAAAGTGTACTAATCAATTAACCCAAGAGGGTAGAACAAACCCATTCCCATCATTAGTATTTTTTATAGATAACAATGCGTATCAAGATACGGGTGATTTATGTAAAACCTTACATACTAAAGCTACTAAATATGTATAAATACGATTACGTCATAGTTGGGTCAGGATTGTTCGGAGCTACTTGTGCTTATGAATTAAAAGAACGTGGTAAAAAGGTATTAGTCTTAGAAAAAAGAAAACACATTGGTGGTAATTGTTATACTGAGAATAAAAATGATATCCATGTTCACACATACGGGCCTCACATCTTCCATACTAATAACGAACGCATTTGGCAATGGATAAATCAATTTGCTGATTTTAAACAATTTCATTTAAATCCAATAGCAAACTATAAAGGTGATTTATACCCATTACCATTTAATATGAATACCTTTAATAAAATGTGGGGAGTAACGACTCCTAAAGAAGCTAAAGAAAAGATAGAATCACAACGATTTAAAGGTAAGATTACTAATTTAGAAGAGCAAGCATTATCATTAGTAGGTAAAGACGTATATGAGAAGTTAATAAAAGGTTATACTGAAAAACAATGGAAGAAGTCGGCAAAGTTACTACCAGCAGCAATCATAAAAAGATTACCTGTAAGATTTACATATAATGATAATTACTTTAATGACAAGTATCAAGGAATGCCAATTGGTGGATATACTCAGATATTTGATAAGTTATTAGAGGATGTTAAAGTATTTACAGATTGTGATTATTTAGAGAATAAAGATTATTGGGATGATTTAGGTGAGACTATAATTTATACAGGTCCAATTGATAAGTATTTTGATTACAAATATGGTGATTTAGAATACAAATCAGTTCATTGGATGAATAAGATGTATAAATCAGTCGACAATCACCAAGGATGTGCTGTAATGAACTATACAGACTCCAAGACACCATACACTCGAAAGATAGAACATAAACATTTCGATGACCAAGGTCAGAAGGGTACATATGTTAGTTGGGAATATCCTATACTATATGAACGTGGTATTGAACCATTTTATCCTGTAAGTGATGATTTAAACAAAAAGCTATATTCTAAATATAAAAAGCTAGCAGATGCTCAAGATAAAGTAGTGTTTGGTGGTAGATTAGCAGAATATAAGTATTATGATATGCATCAAGTGATAGCATCAGCCCTAACAAAAGTAGAAAAGTTATGATTGTAATAGATGATTTTATTAAAGACGAGTCGTTATTGAACGACTTGCAAAATGACAAAACCTTTTTCGATAATGGTGGGCAATATATGTGGTGGGATGGTTGGTGGAACACACCAGCAAACACTCTTAAAAAACGGCTGATACAAGCTATTTGGGGTGAAGCATCACCATATAAGCAGATGTCTGTTAGTGGATTTGAATATTGGACAGGTCAGTATGATGAAACTAAACCTGAGGGGTTACCATTTCATCTTGATAAAGACGAAGCACTTTACTTAAAAACAGGTGAAATTGTCAGTCCAATAATTGGTACGGTCTATTATCCTATTGAAAATGATATAGATGGTGGGTTTCTTGAAATATATGAAGAAAACCCATATACAACCCCTGATACAATTCCAGAATGTATTGCACCAAAGAAAAATAGATTGGTTATATTTCCAGCTGGATATCATCATCATAAAGTTACACCTGTAACAAGAGGTCTTAGAAGCGCCATAGCTATAAACTTATGGACAGACCCACCAAGTGGTGTAAGAAATGGTGACTTAAGTTTGGAAATTACAAAATAAATTCGTATATTAGTGAAAAGATTTAGAATGGCATTAAGAGGTGAATCACATCCCGCACATAAATTAACAGAACGACAAGTTAGGTCTATTAGACAATTGTGGTCTGTTGGACATAGAAATATTAGAGTATTAGCTAAAAACAATGGAGTATCCCCAGCCAACATTCGAAAGATTGTTAAAGGACAAACATGGACACACATTTTATTTGGAGAATTTAACGACTATCAATAATGAAAGAAGAGGGAAAATCTTATTGTGACACATCAAAGTTATCAGTTAGAAAAATTTCCAAATCTGTCGCCAAGGATATCATAGTAAAAAACCATTATTCACATCTATGGACTAAGGTATCTCACGCCATAGGTTTGTTTACATCTGACGTTGAGGAACATCAGTTCTTTAATTGTAGTGAAAAGTTAATTGGAGTCGCTTGTTATGGTGACCCAATCGGAAGATTAAGTGGTCAGTCAATTACACCATTATTAGATAGAACTCAAGTTTTAGAGTTAGTAAGACTGTTTGTATTTGACGATTATGGTTCTAATATAGAGAGTTGGTTCTTAGGACAGACGTTTCAATGGTTACGAGAAAACCAACCACAAATAAAAGGATTAATATCATATTCAGACCCAAAAGAAGGACACGCTGGTACAATTTACCAAGCTACTAATTGGGAGTACCAGGGTAATGAGTTAAGATTCAATGATAGCTGGAGTTTTAAATTTACCGAAGATGGTGAATGGCAACATGGTAGAACTATATTTCCATATTATGGAACTAACAATCCTAAAAAGATACAAGAGCAGGTGGAGACCTCATTTTGGATTCGTAAAGAACCACGAAAGCACAGATATGTTTACATTCTCGCTAAGGGTGGTCAACGAAGAAAGTTACTTAAGAATTTAAAACATCCAACATTACCATATCCAAAAGGTGGTATCGTAGAGGAATTAGAAATTAGAAAATTAGACCCAATTGAAAGAAGCTAATAAACATTATGTAGATACATCTCGTGTTACTATTAGAGAAATAGGTAAATCTACGGCAAAGAAAATGATTGTAAAATATCACTATTCGCATGCTTGGACGATGTGTAGATACGCACTTGGGGTATTCTATGAAACTGACGAAAAGGATGTTCTTGGTAATACAGAAACATTAATAGGGTGTTTAGTATATGGGTATCCAGTAGGTAGGTCGGCAATAAAATCAGTTATTGATGGTTTAGAAAAAGATGAGTGTTTAGAACTAACACGATTATTTATACACGATGGGTATGGTTCAAATATTGAATCGTTTGCTATGGGACAATCTTTTAAATGGATGAAAGATAACGCATCTAATATAAAAATGTTATTATCGTATGCTGACCCCGAGCAAATGCATTTAGGTGGTATCTATCAAGCAACCAATTGGTTATATCAAGATTGTCGTGATATACAATTAATGCCAAACTACTCCATATCAATCGAAAGTGACCCACATAAGTGGATACATTCAAGAACTGTATTTTCTCGATGGGGTAGTCATAACCTTGACCATTTAAAGACACAACTTGGTAAGGAGAACTTAACTGAATTTTGGAGAAAAAAAGAATCAGCAAAACACAGATATATACAAGTGTTAGGTCAGAACAAATCGGAAAAACGTAAGTTAACTAAACGACTTAAGCACAAAGTAAGTCCATATCCTAAAGACGCAAGTGAGTTTCTATCAGAAGTGGTACATCATGAAACATTTACGCCAGAAAATCAGGTAAACTTTTGGTAGTTTAAAATAAAAGTCGTATATTAGTATATATAAAATAACAAATATGAATTTTTGGGGTGATAGTATAGATTATAGTAAAGCACGTAAGGTGCTTGTAATTCCTAATATTACTAATTCATCCAATGTTGATAAAGACAGTTTCGTAGACGTTATATATAATCATATTCTAAAACTAAATGAATGTGGTGATTACTTCTTTAATGTTCTCATGCCTGAAGGTAAGTTAGCAAAGAAGTTAAACTTACCAAACGTCAAACAGCATCAGATTCATATACCTGGTGACATGATGAATCAGAGGTCGTTTCCATCTGACAAGTTAATTAATATGTTAAAAGACATTGATTATGATGTAATCTATTCACATCTGCCTGATTGGGTACAAGTGGGTAGGTATCGTAAAACAATGAATACTAAAATTATAGGTTATTGTCATTGGTGGGAAATGAAATCATGTAATGGTCCTGATAATAGAGCTGGTAAACCAAAATGGCTATGGTTACCAATTGAATTATTAGGTATCTCCCAAATGGATACTTGTTATATTAATACACAAGACCAAAAGAATAGAGTATTAAAAGAAGCAGGTGATACTTTTAATCAAGAATTTGTAACCAAATTGGATAATATACTTTCAGTTTGGAACTTAGGGTTACCTAAACAAAAGATTGTTAGTGATGTTAAGAAATCAAAAGAAAAGTTAATTGTATTCAATCACAGAGCAGCTGCATACAAGGGGTATCCAAAGTTTATGGAGTTGATGGTAGAATACAGAAAAACAAGAGATGATTTCAAAGTGTGGATTCCTCAGTTGAATGGTAAACCACCACACACTTGGGTAGACAATACCAAAGTACCAAAACATGATTACTATAAACGATTACAAGATTGTGTTGTTGGTGTTCAAATGAAACAAACAAATTATGGTTGGTCAGTAAGTGGAACTGATTGTATGATGAATGGTACTCCAATGATTTGGCATGATTCTGATTGTTATAGGGAAATTGACCCTAATGGAATGTTCTTTAAATATAAAAAAGACTTCTTTAATTATTTAGATAAAATATTAGATGATGACACGTTCCGTAAAGAACACGACAAAATGTCATTAAATAGAGCTTTGGAATTATCTTTGAACGAAGAGATAATGATTAAGGAGTTACATAATAAGTTAAAATAGTATATGTATCAAAACGTTTATTTTGAAAAAGAAAAAAGTATCATCCATTGTTGGGATGACCAGAAGGGGTATTTCACATCTAAATATCGTAGGTACGCTTATGTAAAAGATGGTAATGGAGCACACCAATCTATTCATGGCGAAAGGTTAAAGAAGATTAATTTTTGGAAACAAGATGATGGTCTTAAACTTTACGAATCAGATGTAAACGAAATGACTCGATTTTTAATCGATGAGTATGGTGATTCAGATGAAATTTCAACTGGACACGTTACATTGACGTTTGATATTGAGGTTGAGATGAATAGTGGATTGCCTGATACTGAAAAAGCTGAGAACACAATGACCTCAGTTGCATTTCACGACTCAGCTACAAACGATTACACTGTATATGTACTTAGTGAAGGTGAAGAGATAGATAAGACTATCAAAGGTGCTAAAGTACGTTCATTTCGTAGTGAGGCAGATATGTTGGTTGCATTTGTAAATGCTTGGGAAGAGATTTCACCAACTATTATTACTGGATGGAATATTGATTTCTTTGATGTAACATATCTCTACAATAGATTAAAAAGAGTCTTAGGTACTACACAAGCAAATAGATTATCACCAATCGGTAAAGTTCATTGGAACAAATATCGTAAGAGGTACATTATAGCAGGAGTATCTGCATTAGATTATATTGCACTATTCAAGAACTTTACATATACAGAATACCCAAACTACCGATTAGATACTATCGCTAAGATGGAATTGGGTAGAGGTAAGATTGAGTATGAAGGAAACTTAGACCAATTATTCAGAGATGATATTGAGAAGTTTTGTGAGTACAACTTAGTTGATGTTGAATTGGTAGTGGATATGGATAAGAAACTACAATTTATACAACTCGCACAAGCAATTTGTCACGCAGGTCATGTATTCTATGAGGATTTTTTATTTTCATCTAAATGGTTAGAAGGGGCTATTTTAACATTCCTTAGAAGGAGTGATAGAATCGCACCTAACAAACCTCAACGTATGTTTAAAAATGCTGATGGTTCTGATGGTGAAGGAAAGTTTACAGGAGCTTATGTAAAAGAACCAAAACCTGGTCTTTACAAATGGGTTTATGATTTGGATTTGACTTCACTATACCCATCAATCATTATGAGTATCAATATCTCACCTGAAACTAAGATTGGTAAACTTAAGAACTATTCAGCTGAAGACCACATGAAGGGTGCTATTGAAACATATTCAATTGTCGATGACGATGGTAATGAATTTCCACCATTACCAAAAGATAAGTTTAATAATTTTATTGAGAAAAATGAATATTCAGTAGCAGCTAATGGTGTACTATATAGACAAGACAAAGTAGGGGTTATTCCTGAAATTCTTAATGTATGGTTCAACAAAAGAGTGGAGTTTAAAAATCAAATGAAATCCTATGGTAAAGCTGGGAATGATAAACTATATAAATTTTACGCTCAACGTCAGTTAGTACAAAAGATTATGTTGAACTCATTATATGGTGTAATGGGATTACCATCATTCAGATTCTATGATGTAGATAATGCAGAAGCAACTACAATCACAGGTCAGACTGTAATTAAAACAACTGAGATGATTGCTAATAAGTACTATTCAAGTGTTATTGGTAAAGATGCTGATTACAACGTGTATACTGATACTGACTCGGTATTCTATCAAGCCGCTCCATTAGTAAAAGCTCGTAATCCAGAACTTAATGAAGATTCTGATGAAGAGATGATTCCAGCTATTCTATCAGCTGCAAAAGAAGTTGAGACTCACATCAACAAAGTATATGATATGATGGCATTAAAAATGTTTAACATAACAAAACATCATTTTGATATCAAACAAGAAACTATCGCTAAAGGTGGATTTTGGGTATCAAAGAAACGATACGCTCAATGGATTATTAATGATAATGAGGTTGATTGTGATAAGTTGGATGTTAAAGGATTGGATGTGAAACGTTCATCATTCCCAACTTACTTCAAAGAAGTGATGAGTACTGTATTGATGGATATTCTGAAGTCTACTGAAAAAACTAAAATTGATACTAAGATTCTTGATTACAAAGAAGAGATGCCAAACAAAAACTTCATTGATATCGCAAAGAATTCAGCAGTAAAGGATATGACCAAATATACACATAAGTCTCAAGTATTGGGTGAGTTTATGAAAGGAACACCAGCTCACGTTAAAGCAGCACTTACTTACAATCAGTTATTAAAATACTTTAAGACTGCTTACAAATATGAACCAATGAAAGATGGTGATAAAATTAAATGGGTATATTTGAAAAGAAACCCTCTTGGATTAGATACAACGGGCCTAAAGGGTCATAATGACCCAAAAGAGATATTAGACTTTGTAGAACAATACATTGACTATGACAAAATATGGAAACAAGAGTTAGAAAATAAACTTGATGACTTCTATAAAGCTATGAATTGGGAGAAACCAAACCCGAATCTAAATAAAGCTTCACAATTTTTTGGTTTTTAAAAATAAATTTCGTATATTAGTATAATAATAAATCAATAGTAAAAAGTAAATTATGAAAAAAAGTTCGTTTGAAGGCTTTATTAACCGATACAATCTCGGTGGTGAAGTCGAATCAGTAAAAGTAACATCGACAGATGCAGGATTATCAGTTAATTTTATATCTGATGATAAAACCTTATTAGGTAACGTAAGTAGTGATAACAAAGATTTTCCAAATGGAGAGTATGGTGTTTATACTACATCACAATTAAAAGGTCTACTTGGAGTTTTAGACTCTAATATGGATGTTAAAGAGGGTGAAGCAGCTCTTGTATTTTCTGATAAAGGTACATCAGTAAACTATATGTTGGCTGACCTATCTGTAATCCCAGTAGTTCCAGAGTTAAAAGCACTTCCACCATTCACGTCAACAATTACAATGAATGATGATTTTGTTAGTAAATTCATTAAATCAAAAGGAGCACTTAGTGATTCAGATACATTTACATTCACTTGTAAAAAATCTAAAGGTGAGGTTATTTTAGGTTATTCTAAAATTAACTCAAATAGAATTTCTATGAATGTAGACTGTACTTGTGAGGGTGATGTAGAACCAATCTCGTTCTCGGCTAAATATTTAAAAGAAATTCTTAACGCTAATAGAGGTGCTAAGTCTTCTTCACTAAAAGTATCACCACAAGGATTAGCAGAGGTTGTATTTGAACATGAAGGATTTAAGTCTAACTATTACTTAGTAGAGATAAAGTAATGAATTTTTGGGATACCGAGCCAGCTAAACCAATATTCGACTACGATGTAGAGAAAGAGAATTTCATAGGAAATATGGATTATCTATCATCTATGTCAGTTGAAGAACAAACCTTATATAAAAAGTGGGTAGAGTATAATGGTGACCTTCCATCTTCTATGAAGAGAAAAGCTGCTATGGCGCCATATATTGACCAATTGTGGTCACCTACTAACATTATGGATAAAGACCAAACTATCAAAGAGATAGAGTCCTTAGACCCATATGTTGAAATCGTAACAGACTCCAAAGAATCAACAAGATGGACAGAAATTCGTAAGTTGATTCATACAATGTCGTTTTCAGCTAATCCAGGTCGTAATGTAAAGTTATATATTAAGGATAGAGTGAGTGGTAAACTCTTAGGTTTAGTATCATTAGGTTCAGATGTAACATCGTTGGGAGTTAGGGATAACTATATAGGATGGAGTAAAGAAAATAAATTTAAAGATGGTCGTCTAAACCACACCACAATAGCCAGTACAATTGTTTGTACCCAACCACTTGGCTATAATTTTCTTGGTGGTAAATTAGTCGCCTGTATGTGTACTTCACCAATCGTTCGTAACCATTGGAAGGAAAAGTATGGTCAAGAACTGATAGCAGTCGGCACTACATCTCTATATGGTATCCACTCCCAATATAATGGTATTCCACATTACAAAACTTTAGGTGAATCCGCAGGTAAAGTTGCTACTAAACCAGATGACAAGTATTATGATGTTTGGCATCAATGGTTGAAAGAACATAAATCAGAGGACTATACAAAAACCACCACTCAGAAAGAAGGAATTGAAGGACCTGTATCAGGTGTTAAACAACGTATCCTTTCAATGATATTTAAAGAGTTAGGTATTAAAAGTACTCACTACCAACATGGATTTAAAAGAGGTGTATATTTCGCAATGATGTATGACAATGGGAATGAGTTTCTTCAAAACAAAATTGATGAGAGTCAACTGAAGATGAAGAAGAAATTCACAGAGGGTGACGAATATACTATGAAGTGGTGGAAGCCAAAAGCAATACGAAGATACGCAAAGCTATTTGATGAAGGTCGTATTAAGCCAGAACCATTGTTCTACTTAGACATCATTGGAATGACTTGGGAAAAAGCAAAAGAAACATATTTAAAAGAAGTAGGAAGATGAGCAATTCACTATGGGTTGAAAAATATAGACCCGATACATTAGAAGGGTATGTTGGTAATGAACATATCTTAGAAAAAGTAAAAATTTACATTGAGAATGAAGATGTACCACATCTATTACTTTACGGAGTAGCAGGTACAGGTAAGACCACTCTCGCTAAAATCATTACAAACCAAATCGATTGTGATTTGATGTACATTAACGCATCTGATGAAAACTCAGTAGATGCTGTTAGAGATAAGATTAGAGGATTTGCATCTTCTATGGGTTTCCGTAAATGGAAAGTTATCATCTTAGATGAATCTGATTACCTAACACCAAATGCACAGGCAGCACTTCGTAATCTAATGGAAACATTCTCAGCAACAACAAGATTTATATTAACTTGTAATTATGTTGAGAAAATTATTGACCCTATTCAAAGTAGATGTCAGACATTCGCTATAGCACCCCCTTCTAAAAAAGATGTAGCTAAACGATTAAATGATATCTTACAAGAAGAAGGTGTTGACTTTGATGTTCAAGATTTAGTAACTTTAGTAAATAGTGGGTATCCTGATATTCGTAGAGTACTTAACGCAGGTCAAAGACAAGTAATTAATGGTAAATTAGTTATTGATAAAACGTCTACTATACAAGCTAACTATACGGATGATATTATAGAAGTTCTAAAGAAGTCAGATGATGTCAAATCTAAATTTATGTCAATAAGACAGATTATAGCTGATTCTAAAGTAAAAGACTTTACACCATTATATCGTTCTTTATATGATAATGTGGATAATTATGGTGGTGGTAAGGTAGGACAAACTATTTTAAACATAGCTGATGGTCAGTATAAAGATTCAATGGTAGTTGATAAAGAAATCAATGTAATGGCAATGATATTAAACATTTTAATGACAATAGGATAAATTATGGCAAAAAACAAAGGAAAGGTTTTGAATATGGGTGGAGCCCAATCACAACCACAACAATTAAAATTAGACCCAGCTAAATTGGAGACTGTAACGTGTCCTAATTGTGATGGGATATTCTTCGAACAACTTACGATGTATAAAGAAGTCCCAGCAGTTCAATCACCGACAGGTCAAGCTTCAATGTTACCAATACCAGTTGTGGTTTGTAATAATTGTGGAACAGTTCATCCTAAATTTACACCAAAAGAATTACTAGATGGCGGTAGCTAAGAAAGCTAAGACATTATTTCAACACCTCTCAGGACTCAAAGAGCAGAAGGTATCGTGGGATAAACTATCCACTATGGATAGAAAGACCTTTGAACCATTCATGGTAAATAGATTCCTATCTATGAATATGGGACTGCTTGAGTTGGTAAACGAGTTGCAACAATTTACTATTGGTCAACTCAGTCCACGAGATGTGTATAAATTATACTTAGATGTATTACCTAAGAAGAAATCTTTTGATAAATACATAAAAAGTAAGACCGGAGAAAAGTACGATTCTAATGTATTAGAGTACTTATCTCGATACTATAAAGTTTCTCAAAGGGAAGTAAAAGACTACCTTGAGATATTAAGTAAGGAAGAAATATCCGATATTCTTAAAAAATATGGGATAGATAAAAAACAAATCAAGAAATGGCTGAAATAATAAGAGACAAAAAGAACAAAGTAAAATATTCTGAACGTGTTGTAAAGAATAAAAAAGAAGAAAACGCACAAGATTATTGTGAAAGATTATATCCTGAAACTTGTAATGAGTTTAAAAGTATATTAGATGAGATGTATGTTACGTTTTGTAAGAAGCAAAGAAACTACGGACCAGGTAATATATCAGTTGGAACTAACTTAGAATCTGATGAAGATATAAAATTATCTTTAGTAGGGTTATGGTTCAGAAAAAATGACAAGATTCAGAGACTAAAGCAATTAGTTGTATTAGGCCAACCTGATGAAGTCGGTGAAAATATTCAAGACACTTACGAAGACTTGAGTGTATATGGAATTATTTCTCAGATAGTCCAAAGAAAGAAGTGGGCTAAGTAAAAACTTAACAATTTAATAACATTAAAAATTTGGTATTTACGCCAAATTGTCGTATATTAGAGTGTATGAAAAAATCAATGGTATCGAATATCTTTAACTTTCCTGTTCACGAAGAAAAGAAGGGTGATGTTAAAGTATCGTATTCTCAGTATACGATGTGGGCTAATTGTCCAAAACAATGGAAATTAACTTACATGGATGGTCATAGAGACTTTGACCCATCAATCCATCTTGTATTTGGTACAGCAATGCACGAAACTCTACAAGCTTGGTTACAAGTCATGTACAATCAATCGGCTGTTGAAGCTGAAAAGATGGACTTAAACCAATTACTCTTAGATGAGATGGCTAAGGAGTATAAAAAGATGATGGCTGTGTATGGTGTTAAGTTTACCAATCGTAGTGAAATGAATGAGTTTTACGATGATGGGGTTCAGATTATAGATTTCCTTAAGAAAAATAGAAGTGACTACTTTTCAACTCGTAAGATGAGGTTAGTAGGTGTAGAACTTCCAATATACTTCCCAGCATCTGAGGTCAATGAAAACGTTATGATGAAGGGATTCCTTGATTTGGTGTTCGAAGTTATTGATGATGGTTCGATTGAAATATGGGACATTAAAACATCTACTAAAGGATGGAACAAGTGGCAAAAGGCTGATAAGACCAAAACGGCTCAATTAGTATTATATAAAAAGTTCTTCGCTGAACAATATGGATACCCAGTTGATAAGATTCAAGTTAGATATTTTATTGTAAAACGTAAGTTATGGGAAGAGGCAATGTTTGCACAAAAACGAGTACAAGAATTTGTACCAGCTCATGGTAAACCAACACTAAATAAGATAGTCAATAGTTTCAATGATTTTATTGACGTAGCATTTAATGATGATGGTACATATAATTCAGAAGGTGAATTTCTTCCAATAGCAGGTAAGAACAATAAAAATTGTAAGTGGTGTCCATTTAAAACTAATGATGGGTTGTGTAGTAAGAAAGAACGTATAAAAGTTTAAATATGAGGTTATTAATAATAGGAATAGTTGGGTGTTTATTAGTAAGTTCTAATAGTAAAACTCCAAGATATCATCAACCAATCATAACATTACTTCCAAAGCCAATTATAGAATTAAAAATTGAAAAAGAAATCCCAACATTACTTACAATTCCTGAAAGGGATGTAAGTGATTTGATAGAAGCTATGATATTAGTAGAATCTGAAGGAAATCCAAATGCATTTGCTAAAGGTGAAAACGCTGCTGGTATACTTCAAATACGACCTATCATGGTGAATGAAGTAAATAGATTATTACATAAAACAAAATCAGAAGAATTTTATACACTTGATGACAGGTGGGATGAGGTTAAATCTATTGAAATGTTTTATGTAATTTACAATTATTATCACAAAGAAAGTACATATGAGAAAATCGCCAGGTGTTGGAATGGTGGGCCGAAAGGACTACAAAAGAAGCAAACTAAAAGGTATTGGAAAAAGATTCAAAAGAGACTTAAAGCAAATGAGGATAGCGTTAATAGGGGACGAGAAGTATGAAAAGAGAGGTGAGATAAAAGACCTCATCTTCAACTTAAAAAGTAAATTCGGTGATGATTTAATTATAGTTACACGAGGAAATAAGAATGGTATTGAAAAGTGGGTTCGTAAATATTCATTAGAGATGGGTGCAAAGTATATAGAGTATAATGCTGCTAGTACACCAACATCACTTTACAGCGGAATGGAAGATGATTATTATGGTAAACCATATCACCCAACACAACCCCTTCATCAATATGATTGTATCGTTCATAATGCTGATAAGATAGTACACTTTGGTGAAATCAAAAGAAATGAATTTAATCACTTCAAACGATTATTGACTAAGTGGGGTAAAACTGCTAAATTTGTACAATGAGAAAAATAGAAGAAAGACCTTGGGGTAAATATGAAATACTTTATGATTGGACTGAATGTAAAGTAAAAAAGATTACGGTAAATCCAAACCAAAAATTATCGTACCAATACCACCATAAACGACAAGAGAATTGGATTGTTACAAAAGGTAATCTAACAATTATATTAGATGACGAAAAAGTATTTAGGTCGTATGGTGAAAGTATAAAAATACCATTAGGTTCTAGGCATAGAGCATGGAATGAAACAGATGAGATTGTGGAGTTCATAGAAGTACAAACTGGTACTTACTTTGGAGAAGATGATATAGTCAGAATTTCAGATGAATATAATAGGATTTAATAATTATTTTTTGTATATTTATATTAAATAAAAGAACGAGTTACGAATGAATGATAAGATAAAACTACCTACTCTTAAAAAAGTAGACCCGAATTCTCCGAAAAAGCCAAAGATATTACTTTTATCGGATGACCTCAGATTACATAGTGGTATAGCTACACAATCAAAAGAAATTGTAATTTCAACCCTTCATAAGTATGATTGGGTACAATTAGGTGCAGCTTTAAAACATCCTGAACATGGTAAGGTATTTGATATATCGGAAGATGTCAGAAAAAGTCATGGTATTAAAGATGCAAATCTTAAAATATATGCTCATACTGGGTATGGTAATCCTGAAGTTTTAAGAGAATTAATTAATATTGAAAAGCCAGATGCTATTCTACATTTTACCGACCCAAGATTTTGGAGATGGTTATATGAAATGGAGAACGAGGTAAGACAAATATGTCCTATTATGTACTATAACATTTGGGATTCAATACCTGACCCACAATGGAATGCACCATTTTATGCTAGTTGTGATTTACTTGTTGGTATTTCAAAGCAAACATATGGTATCAACAAACGTGTACTCGATAAGTATAATATGGTAAAAGAAGATTGGGCATACAAATATATTCCACATGGAGTATCACCATTATTCAAACCATTAGACGCGAATGATGAATCAGTAGTTAAGTTTAAAAAAGACCTTGGGATTCAAGACCATGACTTTGTAGCCATTTGGAATAATAGAAACATTCGTAGAAAAATGCCAGGTGACTTAGTATTATCATTTAGTAACTTTGCTAAACGACATCCTGACAAGAAATGTGTTTTAGTATTACATACACAACCAGTAGATGATAATGGTACGGATATCGCTGAAGTAGTTAAAATGATAGGTGAGTATGGTGATTACAAATTTACCAACAAAAAATATAGTACAGAAGAACTAAATATAATGTACAACTCAGCTGATATTTGTTTGAACATAGCATCTAATGAAGGATTTGGTCTCGCAAGTTGTGAAGCAATGAGAGCAGGTACTCCAATAGTAGTTAATGTCACAGGTGGATTACAAGACCAATGTGGATTCAAATGGAATGTTGCTCCCAAAGGTATGAATGAACAATGGGAATATCTAACAGCTGATGATTATGTAGATATTGGTTCTTTACATGACAAAGATAGTCCAATTATAGATGAACTGACTTGGGGTGAGTGGGTGAAGCCGGTGTGGCCATCAAATTTATCACTACAAGGTTCACCTATGACACCATACATATTTGATGACAGAGCAAGTCATAAAGATATAACTGATGCTATTGATTATTGGATGAATATGGAAGCGGAAGAAAGAACAAAATGTGGATTATTAGGACACGAATATGTCATTGGTGAAGGTGATATGGCTTCAGAAAGAATGGGTGAGAAATTCATCGATGCTATTGAAGGATGTTTTAGTAATTGGAAACCAAGAAAAAGATTTGATATACACAAGATATAAGATATGAAAAAGTTATGTATAGTTAGTTGTCCCATAGCTACAAGAAGTGGGTATGGTTCAAGAAGTAGAGATTTCGTAAGAGCTCTTATAGAACAAAAAGGTGATGAGTGGGATATTAAAATCCTACCACAACGATGGGGGTCAACACCTCAAAACGCATTGACGAAAGATGACCAAGACCTTATAGGTAGATTCTTACCTAAGATGGAAACTAAACCAGATATATGGATTCAGATTACAATCCCATCAGAGTTTCAAGCAGTAGGTCATTTTAATATTGGTGTATCAGCTGTAATAGAAACTACCGATGCATCGTATGAGTTCATTGAGGGATGTAATAGGATGGATTTAAATCTTGTATCATCGGAACATTCAGCTAGAACATTGACTGCAGTATACGATAAAGTAAATGAGAAGACAAACCAAAAGATTGGTGAGTTAAGATTAGAAAAACCCGTACAAGTTTTATTTGAAGGATTTGACACCAACGTATATAATAATAAAACTCCAATTGACGAAACTATTAATAAAGAGTTATCTAATATAAAGGAGAGTTTTTGTTTCTTATTTGTAGGTCATTGGTTAAATGGTGATATGGGACACGATAGAAAAAATGTAAGTACATTGGTTCATTCATTCTTAACTACATTTAAAAACAAAAAAGTACAACCGGCATTGATACTTAAAACATCAATAGTCGCTCCATCTATTACAAATGTACATGAGATACAAAAACGTGTTGACATGATACGAGAGCAAGTTGGTGGTAGTAAGTTACCAAATATCTATATCCTTGATGGGGACTTAACAGATTCAGAAATGAATTCATTATACAATCATCCAAAAGTGAAAGCTCACGTTTCATATACAAGGGGTGAGGGATTTGGGAGACCATTGTTAGAAGCTTGTATGAGTGGTAAACCTATTATAGCAGGAGCTTGGTCAGGTCATGTTGATTTCTTGAACAAAGATTTTAACTTCTTGATTGATGGACAATTAGAACCTGTTCACAAGTCTGCTCAAAATAAATGGATTATCGATGGGTCTAAATGGTTTACTATCGATTATGGAAAAGCTAGTGGTACAATGAAATTAGTATATGAACAATACAAGAAATGTGTTGAAAGGTCTCGTAAAAACAGACACTATGTAAAGACTAATTTTACCAAAGAATTGATGTCAACTAAATTAGGTGAAATACTTACTAACAATAAAGTAGGTGAGGGCCCTAAACAAGTTGGACTAAAACTACCTAAATTGAAGAAGAAGTAATGGCAGATTTTACAAGTAGACATAGAAGTAATTTAGCTGACCCAACTCGGTTGTCAAAATCAAAGTTGGAACGTGGTATGGTGGCTAAGATTAGGTACAAGAAAGTGGATGGTAAATCAAGAGACTATTTCGTATTTATTCTTCAACCTGCATTTAAAACATATTTCCATTGTTTAGATTTAAAACATATACCACCAGCACAAATGATTAAATTAGCTGAAGATTTAATGGAAGTCAATAGTAAAACTCCACGAATCAAAAAGCTAGACTTAACTAAATTACAATTGGATGAAAGTTCAAAACAATTCTATTTAGGAAAAATCAGAAACAAAAAACTCCAACCAGGTTACAGAACTTTAGTTGAGAAAAACATATCTACTGTTACTGTTTACAACTATGATTATGGAGTCCATGATGTCATAGCCCCTAAAGCAGTTCAACGTAGAGAAGCACAAGTTAGAAAAGATGACGTTAATTTAGAAACAAATCAAGATACACCAATAGTATAAAAATATGAAAATAAGTTACGCAATAACAGTATGTAATGAGTTTGTAGAAATACAAAAACTCATACCATTCTTACAAAAGTATATTAGAGCTGAAGATGAAATCGTAGTTCTATACGATTCTAAAAATGGTTCTAAATCAGTAGAAGATTTCCTAAGAGCAAAATCAGTTAATGCTGAGTTCAGTTGGCATGGTGGGGAGTTTGATGGACACTTTGCTAATTGGAAGAATAAACTTACAGATTTGTGTAATGGTGATTGGATATTCCAAATTGATGCAGATGAGATTCCAAATGAGATTCTAATCACAAACCTTTCAGATATACTTGAAGCAAACTCAATGGATGTAATTTTAGTCCCAAGAGTAAATACAGTAGATGGTTTAACAGATTCTCATATTCAGAAATGGGGTTGGAAGGTAGACGAAAAGGGTTGGGTTAATTGGCCAGACCCTCAATGGAGACTATACAAAAACTCAGATAATATTCGTTGGATAAACAAGGTACACGAGAAACTCGATGGTTACCAAACTATGTCAAACTTACCATGGGATGAGGGGTTGGCATTATATCACCATAAGAATATAGCTAAACAAGAAAAACAAAATGAATATTACGATACCCTCGTGTAACCCACGTTTTGGAACGAATCGTGTGTTCGAAAGAAAATTTTAACAAATTTCCTATGATATTAGATTGTACATTAAGAGATGGTGGTTATTACACCAATTGGAACTTTGAAACTCAAATGGTCAAAGAATTAGTTCAAGCCCTTCAACTTTCGGGAGTCGGAGTAATGGAGATGGGTTACAAGTCACCTGTTAAGGGTGGTAAATATCGTAAGTGTAACGATAGGTTCATTTGGGAAGTATTAGATTATAGAAAGCCGGTGAATTTACAATTAGCATTTATGATTGATGCTAAAGATTTCATAAAAAACGATGAAGTAGATTTCTCTTTGATTGATGACGTTATCCACGATAGTAAAGATTCACCATTTGACATTTGTCGTCTAGCTATAAAATATTCGGAGTTAGACCATTCTGTCGAAATCGGTAAATATATTAAATCTAAAGGATATTCATTAATAATAAACTTAATGGGTATTTCTTTATTAGAATATAGAAAGATTTCTGAGTTTGTCGTAGCTATGAATACATTAGAACCATTGGCATTATACTTTGCCGACTCGTATGGAGCATTGACACCTGATACAACAAAGGAAATAGTTGAGTTGTTTAAAGGCTCTGATTCAATTGGTATTCACACACATGATAATCTTGGTCTTGCTTTTGCTAATTGTCTTGCTGGTTACTCTGAAGGAGCATATTGGTTGGATGGTACTTTACTTGGAATGGGTAGGGGTGTCGGAAATGTAAAGACTGAACAACTCGTCACATATTTTCAGTATGGTGAGGGTATGGGGTCATACGATTGTAAACCCTTACAAAAGGTTATATCTGATTGGATGAATCCTTTGATGGAAAAATACAAATGGGGCTTTACACACAACTATATGGTTAGTGGGTTAAAACACATTCACCCATTATATCCACAAAATTTACAACAATCATTCCTACATCCTAATAGAATACAAGATGTACTACTTGATATATCAGACCCACAATCATTTGATAGTACCAAACTTGAAGAGGTTACAAAACCTAAAGTTGCTATCGTTATTCCAGCGAGATATAAATCATCAAGATTTCCTGGTAAACCTCTTGCAATGATTCATGGAAAAGAAATGATTCTTTGGGTCGCTGAATTATGTCAAAAATCAATGGTAGGTAAAGATAATATTTACATAGCAACAGAAAACGAGGAAATAGTTGATGTTGCAAAAAACAATGGTTTAAACGTAATCTTAACCTCAGACGAATGTCCAACAGGTACAGATAGAGTTGCAGAAGCAGCAATGGAAATAGACGCAGATTTTATTATTAATGTTCAAGGTGATGAACCTATGTTATCACCAAAAGACATTGATAAGGTTATTCAAGCTAAGATGGATTATCCTGACCATATAATAAATTGTATGGCTTACTTGAATCCACATGAAGATATTGAAGACCCAAAAATACCAAAAGTAATCACAAATTTAAATGATGAGTTGATTTGGTGTTCAAGAAGTCCGTTACCAGGAACAAAGCAGGGTAAGACTAATAATCCACTAAAACAAGTTTGTATCTATGGATTCAACAGAGAACATCTAAAAGACTTTGCCGATTATGGTAAAAAGACACCACTCGAATTTGAAGAAGATATTGAGATTGATAGATTTATAGAGATGGGACATAAAGTAAAAATGGTAATGGTTGACAGTGTATCACACGCAGTAGACTATCCAGGAGATATTGAAATCGTTGAAACAATGGTAACATCATGGAAATAGGGATTATAGGACAAGGGTTTGTTGGTAATGCAGTTTACCAAAAGTTTAAAAATTACTATGATATCTCAACATATGACTTAGATTCATCTAAATGTAATTCATCTGAACAAGAAACATTAGATAACAAAATTGTATTTGTGTGTTTACCAACTCCAATGAAATCAGATGGTAGTTGTGATACTTCTTTAGTAGAATCTGTAATCAAAAGATGTTTTGAATTTGGTATTACAAAGACTGTGGTAATTAAATCAACTGTATCACCTGGTACAACTGCTAGATTAAACTCACTATACCCAAACATGAGTGTAGTATTTAATCCAGAGTTCTTAACAGAGGCAAATGCTGTATCTGATTATGAGAACCAAGATAGAATTATATTAGGTGGTGTAAGACCTGCAACTACTGAATTGAAAACTATATTTTCAAAAGTATTCCCAAAGGCACATATAATCAAAACAGATTCAACTCATGCTGAGATGGTGAAGTATTTAACTAATACATTTTTAGCTACTAAAGTATCATTCGCAAACGAAATGTATTCATTGTGTAATGAACTCAATGTTGATTATGATAAAGTTGTAGAATATGCAACATTAGATGATAGGTTAGGAAAATCTCATTGGAATGTACCAGGGCCAGATGGGGATTTTGGATTTGGTGGACATTGTTTGCCAAAAGATTTAGCAGCAATACTTTATTTAAGTGAGAACTTAAACACAATTGACAATGTACTATGTGCAGTTCAAGAAACTAACAACAACGTTAGAAAACATAGAGATTGGGAACAAATGAAAGGAAGAGCAGTATTATGATAATAACAGATTACGATAAATTACAACACCACGAAAATAATCATCAAGTTGCAATAGACTTTGATGGAGTTGTTCATGGTAATTCAAAAGGATTTCACGATGGAACTGTATATGACCCACCAATTGAAGGTTCAATCGAAGCTATCAAATGGTTTAAATCTGAAGGGTATGATATAGTTTTATTTACTGCTAAAGTAAAACCAGATAGACCACTTGTAAATGGAAAAAGTGGAGAAGAGTTAATTTGGGAGTGGTTAACTAAATATGAGATTGATACTTATATAAAGGAAATAACTTGTGAAAAACCAAGAGCACTCTGTTATATAGATGACAGAGGAATTAGGTTTGAATCATGGGAACAAACTTTGAAACAATTTAATGAAATCACAAATGGATAAAAGAATTATAGTAGATGTAGGCGCATCTGGATTTCCTGCTTCAAGTTATGGTGTTGACGATATTAACAAAGATGAAATATATTTATTCGAATGTCATCCTGACTTTTATAGTGACCTGAATAACAAGTATGGAAATCACAATAATATCACAATATATGATACAGCATTATCGGACAAAAAAGGAACTTTTGACTTTTATCTAACTCAAAAAAGAAATTGTTCGTCATTAAGAGAACCAAATACTGCTGTTTTAAATAGACGAGATTTGATAAATTACAAGAAAATACAGGTTAACGCGGATACAATGGACAATGTATTAGGACATTTATCTCATATAGACTTTCTCAAAATGGATACACAGGGTTCTGAGTATGAAATCTTACAAGGAGCTAAAGAAATATTAAAAAAAACACATCATATAAAATGTGAATGTGAATACGAAGAATGGTATAAGGGTCAAAAGTTAGCCGAAGATGTAGTCAGTTTTCTTAAATCAGTTGGATTTGAACAGACAAGTATAGCCAAGATTGCATCAAGTCACGCTGACATATATTTTAAAAATACTAATATATAGTAATGAAGTTACAAACAAGTAAGTTACGAGAAGAACTTCTAAAATTAGAAGAACCACAAGAACGTTTAGAGGTATTAAAAAATCAATACAAAGATGAAACTGCGTACATAATAGCAGGGGGCCCATCATTAAAAAAATATGATACTGAATTTTTAAACGAGTTTATGGAAGATAAACTTTGTTTACCAATCAAACAATCATATAATATTCTAAAAGATGTAGCAGATTTCCATCTACTAAATTGGTGTAACTTTGCACCATACGATTGGACAAATAATAAATCAATTGTTACTTGGGCAATATTTGAACAATTTCATCCACAAATGATATTCGATAATAATTTAGAATCAGACTTATTCATTCCTATATTTAGAAACAATCCAAACGTTGGTGGTGGTGTAGGCCCAAATAAAATGATTCATTCATTGTCAGAAATGGAAGATTGGGATTCTATGAAATTAGACCACCCCGAATATGGTATGAATCAACCATGGGGGCCAGGTATTATGTACGAAATGGCTATACCACTTTGTTTATACTTAGGTGTTAGAAAAATAGTAACAGTTGGTTGGGACATTGGTGACTTGTCATCTTTTGAAAAAGGTACTGAAGACGATACACAACGAGTATTCCAAGAACACTTCTATGGTAATGAACATGAAAAGATTGTTTATGCAAAAACATCAATGGGGCCAAGGGAAATCAAATCAGTAGCAAACGCAACTAAAGGTATTTACCAATGGTTACAGAAGCAGGGTGTTTCGTGGGTAATAGATTCAGAAACTAATCCTGGTTGGGAAGGAATTCCAAGAGATACATTATGGTAGCAGCTGGTTGTTTAGTACAATGGTACGAGATTGAAATGTTTGAAGAATATTTAGATTCTTTAATCAAATCAATAGGTGGCCAAAAGGATAAAGTTTTGATTGATATGTGTATGGTCACAAATCAAGATTTAGAAAAATGTTCTGACGAAGTTGATATGCTAACTTATATTATGGAAAAGTATATCAGAGTGTGTAATCAATACAAGCTTAAAGGTTATCAAATTACATATAGAACAGAAGGTGATTTATATACTATCGCAGATTATAGACGAGATTTCAATGAAAAATACTCTGAATTAACAGATGTATTGTTTTGGGGTGAATCTGATATGCTAGTACCATCTCAATGTATTGAATCAATATTATCACTACAAGAAGCTGTAAAAGATGATACTCCTAAATGGTTAGGTTTCTTCTCTACTTGTAAAATGTGGGATGATTCGTGGAAACCATTGGAACATCCTAAACTAACAGACTTACCAAGAGACCCACACGCATGGTATGGAACAAGATGTTATATGGGTTATGATAAAATGGAAGAGATAAACTCAAATGTTGAATCACCAATGATTGAAGCTACCTATGACTATAAATTTAATGGATGTGGGTTAATAATGTCATCAGATTTAGTAAAAAGTGGTGTTAATATACCAAAATCAACATTCTTTACTCATGAAGATACAGCAATAATGAATAAAATGCTACTAATGTTTGGAAATAACCAAATTCCGTTGTATATTGTAAAGAATATATTGTTAGTACACAATAGAGAACACCCACGAAAGAGAAGTTATGTAGATAAAGAGGTTGGTCTTGATATAAACGCACAAAGAAAATCCAATGATTGGTATAAAATAGCAAGTGAATATTCAAAATATAATGCTTACAATTTTATGAAACAAACTAAAACATATAAATGGACAGACGTATGGAAAGCCCTATAACAAGTTGTATCTCATCAAATAATAATTTGAACTATGTAATGTTAGCATATGAGTCAATTAGAAAAAACGCATACTATAAAGACCAACCAATTGTAATTCACGCAGAAAATTGTACCGATGGTACAGATGCATGGTTACTGAATCGATTACAAGTAGACAAAAATTTAAAAGGTTTTATAGAACATAACGATGTCCCACGAGGAATAGGTGGTGGGATGGATTTTTGTGTATCAAAAGTAACTACTAAATATGTAAATATAATCCATGCAGATATGTGGATTGCACCAAATCAAGATATTGAACTACAAAAGATTATAGAAGAGGGTGATGGGGTTGATAGAATAATCGCATCATCATTTAGAATTCAACCTAAAATATTCCCTAATGACCCTGATTACCGACCTGGTACTGTATTTGTATCAACTGATGAGTTTGGAGAATTCCACCACAACTTTGATAAAGAGTGGTTTGATGAGTGGGCTCAAAAGCTTGCGGCAATGGATGAAACGCGTGTTAGAAAAGGTGGTGGGGCTGGTTTCTTTTGTAAGACTGAAGATTATATATGGATAGGTGGTAACGACCCACTATTCGCACCCGCTTCATTTGACGATATGGATTTATTTATCAGAATGCAATTAGAAGGATATAAGTTTGTAATGTCATCTAAAAGTGTTTTATATCACTTTTCAGCTCGTGGTTCACATTTTAAAGACGATAATATTACAAGAACTGGTGAACGACAACTCCAGTCAGAAAACAGAAACTCCAAAAAGTTTTACGAAAAATGGGGTCAGATGCCACAAACTGATGACCAAACATTTGTAAAACCAATAAAAGGAACAAATAACCCTAACAGAATACCATTATTATGAAAATATTAGTAACAGGAGGTGCCGGATTTATAGGTACTAACTTAATTAAAAGATTATTAACAGATGGACACAGTGTAACATCAATTGATGATTACTCAACTGGGTCTAAATTAAATCATGTAAAAGGCTGTCAGTACATCCAAGGAGAGTGTATTGCAACTGAGTATTTAGTGTTAGATGATTACGATGTAGTATATCATTTGGCTGGGTTGTCAAGAATACAGCCATCATTTATAGACCCAATGGAAACCTTTCACGCAAATGTTATAGGTACACAAGCTATTTGTGAGTGGGCAAGAAAAACTAATACTAAAATGGTTTATGCTGGGTCATCATCAAAACACCACGACCCATATCAATCTCCATACGCAACTTACAAATATCTTGGTGAAGAAATTTGTAAAATGTACAAAGCAACATACAAAATGGATGTTGAGATTTGTAGATTCTATAATGTATATGGGCCACATGAAGTTGTTGAAGGTGATTGGGCTGCTGTGATTGGTATATGGAGAAGACAAATAGAGGCAAATCAGAATATTACAATAGTAGGTGATGGTTTACAACGTAGAGATTTTACTCATGTAGAAGATATTGTCGATGGTTTAATAAGAGTAGCTAACTCAGACACAAAACATAATGATGCGTGGGAGCTTGGATGTGGTAAGAATCATTCAGTACTCGATGTAGCTAGTTGGTTTATAGAACATAATCCATCAATTGAAATAGAACATATACCAGACCAAAAAGGTAATTACAGAGAAACATTACGAGAAACTAACGATGCTGTTGAATTATTAGGTTGGAGACCTGAGGATAAGTTAAGAACTTACATACAATCAATATATCATACACAATTAAAATTAGACTTTCCTGAATGATTTTTGATGTAAACGGAGAATATGGATATGAGTTGTTCGCTGCGCTACCTTTAATTAATTGGTATCACGAAGCAGGACATGATGTCATAGTCAAATCGGCTAAGGGCGCTGGTCTTTTATACCCTAATATAAGGGTTGATGAAATATACAAGAGTAGAGAGCCATTTTTAAGAGTCCATATAGATAATCAACAATATTATAGACAACACAATCATGTAGCTGGGTGCTTTTCAAGACCAATCGTTGGTGATAAGTTAATGTGGGAAGACAAATGGTCACCACCTAACTTAAAAGAACACTACAAAGGTATGTTCCAAATGTTTTTTGATAAACCAATAGTAGTTGTATCAAACAAATATCAAATGGAATGGAATAGTAATCCTGTAAATTATTTGGATATCTCAACATTAAGTCGTATATTTGAGATATTATCAGATAAATTCTATATAGTGTACAATAGACCAGGATTAACAGACATAGTAAATGACCACTCGACTCAATTGACATTTGGTGATAGAGATTTAGTTTTTCAATCTGGAATAACAACAATGCAGGATTTAGCAGAAGAATATAACTTAGACTATAATTTCACTCAAATGCTTGTAATGAGTAGAGCTAACCATCATATATCAACACAAGGGGGTAATTCAGCATTAGCTGCATACTTTGGTGGTGAGAATATTATATATGGAATTAAAGGATACGAAGTTAAGTGGAACGCATATGAAACATTCTTTCCAAAACTATCAGGACAAACAATTCATCATGTAACAAGCTATGATGAATTAATAAATAAGGTAAAGACGTATGTCAAGTAAAAAACATTTAGTAGTAGTTGGTCATCCTGACCATAAATCGTTTTGCTATAATGGTATATTCAGCACGATTGTTAATGAACTTATAGACAATAAAGAAACTTATGAAGTTATTGATGTATATGATGATAAACTCCATCGTAACAGAACCGACTTAATAAAAGAATACCAAGAGATGGTATCATGGTCAACTCATATCTACTTTGTATCGCCTGTTTGGTGGTTTAGATTAGTTCCAAAGATGGAAACATTCTTTGATGAAGTATTCACGCCGGGGTTTGCATATAAATTTGTACCATTATTTGGTAAGTATGCTTATCCAAAACCATTTCTTAGTGATAAGAAAGTTAGAACATATATAACACATGGTGCACCGATGTTACCTGTTGTTACATTATATCTTAATTCAGTTAAGTTAAGATTAGTAATGGGAGTTTATACATTTGTATTTGGGTGGAATCTCAACAGATGGCGAAAAACTAAACAATTTTGGTCTGTACCATTTGTTACAGATGAGAAACGAACGAAGTATTTGGACGTGGTAAAAAAAGATATAAGAAAAGATTTAAAATTATGATAAGTAAAAAAGATATAAGTTTCATTCAACCAAGTAGAAACAATTTAAAATACTTAAAGTGGTCTTACGATTCAATCAGAAAGAATGGTGGCTCAGAACCAACAATATGTGTAGCTGATGATTTCAGTAACGATGGAACTTGGGAATGGTGTGAAGAAATGATGGTAAAAGACCCAAACTTCAAAGCAATTAGAAATGATGGGCCAACGAGATTGGGACATACAATCTTATACGATGAGTTGGTAGAGATAGCAGATACACCAATTATAGGAATATATCACGCTGATATGTATCTTATGCCAGGTGCGTTAGATTTTGTAGTAAAACATATAGCACCACTAAGTGTAGTATCATTGACAAGAATAGAACCACCATTACATCCCGATGGGCCTGAAAAAATATTGATGGATTTCGGAATCGAACCAGAAGAATTCAAAGAAAACGAATTGTTAGAGTGGTTCAAAGATGTACAAATGAATCAAGCAACCAAACAAACTGAAGGAATCTTCGCTCCATGGTTTATGTTTAAAGAAGATTTTACATCTATTGGTGGGCATGACCCATTGTACGCACCACAATCAAAAGAAGATACTGATATCTTTAATAGATTTCACTTAAACGGATATAAGTTTATTCAGACTTGGGGTGGGTGTGTATATCACATGACGTGTAGAGGTAGTAGATTTGCAGATGGAGCAGAAAGAAATCCAAATGGTGAAGTGTTTATGAAGAACAGAGAAACCGATGAGTGGTTGACTCAGAACATCCGTTCAACTCGTAACTTTCTAAGAAAGTGGGGACACTATTGTAAACACGACACTTTAATGAAACCAATTGTACCACCTAAATTTAATACTCAATTCATTATATCAAATGGTAATGAGGATATATTGAAAGCATTAGAACCTTGGTGTGATAATATTAACATTGACCTACCACAAGATGTAATAGATGCGTATATTAAAGGTGAACAACCTGATACTGAATTTGATTTAGGTAAGAGAATCAATCAAAATATTGAATGTGATATTCAAATAGAATTTGATGCAACTCGTGTAACACAACAATCATACACTTGGCTAACACAGCTATCAGAAATATTAGATTCTAATGACCTTGAAGTCGGTTCTTTTGAATTAGACATATTTAATATAAAGGTTAATAGACTAAAAACATACGAAAATAGTTTAATTAAATTATGAGATACTTCATTTTACTACCAGATGACACCGAACAAGATGTTGACTTTTCAACTAACATCTTAGGAGAGTCTTCGTTTAAGAACTTTTGGGCTGACGATGGCTTTCAGGTTCTTGTTAGGTTAGTAGAAAAGTATCCAGACACACTCTCAGAAATAAAAATAAAAGACGACAAAAATAAAACCTACACTGTCGAAGAATTCTTAGAAAAAATAAAAAACTTAAAGGTTATTAGTAATGGGTAAAATTGACATTCGAAGTATAGACTTTGAAGAAGAACATTTTGAAAAATATGAAAAATTTGGAAAATCAAATAGGAACAAAAATATTAATGAAGAAGACCTTCAGTTCACACAGGGGAAGTCTGGTAGAGGGCGAAAAGGTGACTCTTATATCACTCAACGAACTAAAGGGAGAAGCAGAGCTTAAAGACCCCTTTGGAATAGAGTGGAGAGTACCTTTAGAATTTCTACATACTTATTAGTATCTACAAACAAATAAAGGAGATAAAATGTTACTTAAAGTAGGTTCAAGAGGTAAAGAAGTTAAATTATTACAAGAATTTTTAGAAATAGGCGCAGATGGTATATTCGGTGAAGGAACTAAGAAATCAGTTCAAGAGTTTCAGAAAGCCAATGGTCTTGATTCTGATGGTATTGTTGGCCCTTCCACTTGGGACTGTATGGGTCTTGCTAGTACTGATGATTCTGAAAAAACGTATGAAACAGAAAACGGACTCGTAATCAATAGACACTTTCTACCCGAAGGTGAATATAAAAGTGGTATTACCAAAAAAGAATATTGTTTCTTACATCATACAGCAGGTTGGCAGAATCCTTACAGAACTGTAGACCATTGGGGTAGAGATAGTAGAGGTGCAGTAGCAACTGAATTCGTTTTAGGTGGTCAATCAATCAAAGGTAACGATGAAACCTACGATGGTGTTATGGTTCAAGCATTTCCTGAAGGACATTACGGATGGCACTTAGGTAAGAATGGTTCTCAACATATGCATACACATTCTGTTGGTATAGAAGTAAATAACTTTGGATACTTAAAGAATGGAAAAACTTACGCTGGTACTACGGCACATGAATCACAAATCGTAACATTAGATAAACCATTCAGAGGATTCAAAGAATGGCACAAATATTCTGATAAACAAATCGAAGCACTTCGTTTATGGATACTTTATATAGCAGATAGAGATGGAATTGATGTAAGAAAAGGTCTTGTAGAGGAAGTTAAGAAAAAAGGTGCAGATGGATTTGAATTCAATGAAGATGCTTATTATGGTAGAGTAAAGGGTATGTGGACACACACAAATACTCGTAAAGATAAATTCGATATGTTCCCACAAGAGGAATTGTTGGATATGTTGATTAGTTTATAGTAAAAGTAGACTATTTATATTAGTAATCAGTTTTAACAAAAGGTTATATTATGTTTAAATATATTGGGAGAAAATGGATGGCATTTAAAAACATATTTAAGGACAATAACGACATTAACGAAAAAAACGTAATTGGATTCATGTCTTTCGCAGTCATGACTTTATTTGCAATCGTTGATTTGGCAACTGGATACTTTGGAAAAGATTTAATAATCAATGAATTTATATACAACTCATTCGTATATATAACGCTTGGTTGCTTTGGTATCGCTGGGATTGAGAAATTCGCTAAAAAATAACCTGAATCACCGTAGTATGGTTTATGAAATATTTAATAAGACTTGTTATATTCCTTGTTCTGAGCGCTCAAGCGTATGGGCAATCCACTACTACAGTAAACTTAAGGTCACTTAAGACTCACTATGGAAATCAATCTTCCGGAGCCGGTTATACCGGTAATGCCAATTCTCATTCAGAGTTTGACAATATGGTTAATCTTAATTCTGCTGGTACTACACTTCATGTCGATACAACTGTAGATATAACAAGTTATCAAGGGCCAAGAGGTGGTAACCATACTCCTTATCAACAATGGAATCCACCAAGATGGAATGGACCGGGTAGTGATAGATACGCAATCATTTATACAGGATGGTTTAAGCCTAATAAATCTGGAACATATTCATTTAGAACTTATACAGATGACTCTCATGAGTTTATGATTAAAGGTATTGGTAA
>Ga0209716_1000161_pt1 | contig 70335 bp, 88 predicted proteins | sample COGITO_mtgs_1205_FD_184811 | JGI IMG/M metagenome (GOLD analysis project Ga0209716, IMG submission 184811) | Pelagic marine microbial communities from North Sea - COGITO_mtgs_120531 (SPAdes) (version 2) | ecosystem: Environmental > Aquatic > Marine > Epipelagic ... | reverse complement strand
AGAGAATATCGTTGACACATTTGTTCTCGACAAAGAACGTGTTTTGAATTTGTTTGATCGTGATAATGATTACTTGAAAGAGTGGACAGCGGATCGAAAGATTAATTTCATTAATGATTGGAAAGAAAAGAAGTGAAGGTTTTAATTTGTGGATATGGTTTCGTGGGGATGGCGCATGCGTTGTCCCTGCAGCCGTATTATAAGACACACGTATATGATCCTATGAAAGGATACAAAGATTGGGTTGATTGTGATGCAGTGATCATAGCTGTGTCAACACCTGAGGATGAAGATGGTTCGTGCAACATGAGTAATGTGTATGAAATCATTGAACGTGTTAAAGATGATGTACCAATCTTGATCAAATCAACAATCAGTCTTGAAGGTTGGGAACTTATCAACCGTTCTTATCCAGACAAACAAATTACATTTTCACCCGAATACTTACGTGCTAATCATGCAATGGAAGACTTCAAATCGCAAGAATCTATTTCTCTTGGTGGTGGCTCTATTGGTGTTTGGGTTAATATACTATCTACTTTAGGCATTCCTATACACGTGAAAAAGCCTGAGATTTTAATTATGACTAAGTATTTCCGCAACTCATACCTAGCAATGAAAGTTGCATTCTTCAACCAAGTGTATGATATGGCGAATGCCATTGGGGTTGACCCACACGAACTGTTACAAAACGTTTCAGATGATCCTAGAATTGGTAAGAGCCACACAAATGTACATGAAGATGATCGTGGTTACGGTGGTCACTGCTTCCCCAAGGATGTGTCAGCCTTACTAAATACAGCACATACAAAGGGTGTAGACTTGTCCATTCTATCAGAGGCAATGCAATATAATGAAAGGTTGAGGGATGAAAAATGAAAACAACTGAAGGACACATAGAGGCTATCTATAAAGAGCTAAAAGAAATCAACCAGCGACTCGCGGGTCTTGAAAATACTTGGAAGCTTGAGCCAAAGAATCCATTTCAACCTGACATTGATCCACATTTCGGTGTAAGCAAATGTCAAAAATGCGGCATGGAGTTTAAGGGCATTACAAACTATTACTGCCCAACCTACGAATGCCCGATGTCGATGTTTAGTTTTAGGAGTTAGATATGAAAATTTATATTGGAAAATATCGCCATCGTTGGGTAAGCTATGTCCATGATCATTATATGGACAAGAAGTATGGTCGGTGGGGATGGGAAGAAAGCTCAACTCGTTTTGAATCGTTTCTTGAAAAAGTAGAAGACGGTTTGCAGTGGCTTTATAATCACACTATCAACTTGTATCTTGACAAGCGTAGTGGCCAAAAGATTAGAGTTCGTATAGACAAGTACGACACATGGAGCATGGATCATACTCTTGCTCCTATCATTATTCCTATGCTCAAACAATTAAAAGAAACTAAGCACGGGTCACCTTGGACAGATGATGAAGATGTTCCAGAAGAACTTCGTAGCACCAATGCTCCTCCTAAAGAGAATGAGTATGATACAGATGACTTTCATCATGCTCGTTGGGATTGGATTATGGGGGAAATGATCTGGGCGTTTGAGCAAAAGCTTCGTGATAGCTGGGAAGAAGATTATTACAAATATGAAGATGATCCTACTAAAACTGAGGGTCTTGGCTTAGGATTAAAACTTGTTTGGAAAGACCTTGAAGGCCGCAAAGCCCACCAAGAACGTATGACAAATGGCTTTATGTTGTTTGGTAAATACTACGAAAATTTGTGGGATTGAAAATGAAAGTGGGAATAACGTTTAGCACCTTTGACCTATTGCATGCAGGTCATATCCAAATGCTTCGTGAAGCTAAGGATCATTGTGACTATCTTATCTGTGGATTGCAGATGGACCCCTCTACAGATCGCCCAGAAAAGAACAGCCCAGTACAAACTATCGTTGAGCGTTATAGCCAACTTAGGGGTGTCAAGTACGTGGATGAGATTATTCCATATGGATCAGAATCTGATGTAGAAGATATCTTGACAATGTATAAATTAGATGTTAGAATATTAGGTGAAGAGTATAGAGACAAAGAGTTTACAGGCAAAGACATATGCCGTAGACGTGACATTGATCTATATTTCAATAAGCGTGATCATAGATTTAGTTCTAGTGATCTACGCAAGAGAGTATGTGAAAGGAATGAATAATGACTGAAGGACCATTTAAAAGCGCATTTGATGCAGACGTTAAAGGTGTGATCAGACGTGAAATCGTAACATATCGTATGCGTGATGGCGTTATGATTAAAGAAGAAGCAGTGCGTGATTACTACCAAAGTGGTGATTATCACGATAGCCAATCGACAAACCCATTGGTGCAAAGATGAGTAATGGTCGTTGGGTGCATCCCTCACAATTGATTGAAAAACGTGAACCATATGATGTGAATAAGGTTATGCAAGAAGACCTAAAATTAATTGATGTTATGCAAGTATTGACTAATGAGGAAACAAATCCTATTGCGAAAAAGACATTGAAAAAAGTAACTAGTCGCTTGATAGAATTGACTAGTAGAGCGCACACTCGTGGGCATTGGACAGGAACTGAATAGGGGACGTTATGTTTAAATTATTTACTAAAAGCAAAGATGACTATGTTGAAATTATGGAATACGAAGCTGACGTATTCGTAAGTGATTATCAACAACCAGAACAAATAACAGAACTTACACCACAGTGGGAAGAAGTGTTTGACCGTATGGATGCAATCGAAGCTAAGATCGATCTGCTTTTAGACAACCAGACTTTCTAATGATCATAGGTGTAAGCGAAGGTTTTCACGACGCAGGCGTGAGTGTAATCAAGGATGGGAATATTCTATCTGCCACTCATGCCGAACGCTACAGTCGTAAGAAGAATGATCGTTGGGTGCATCCCTCACAATATCCCAAAGATGTTGATGCAACAGTTGCATTCTACGAAAAGCCTTGGCTTAAGAAAACTCGACAAATATATGCGGGTCAAGGGTGGAAGCCATGTCGTACTGAATACGACGTTTCTTTCTATCATCACCAGTCGCATGCGGCGTCTGGTTTTTACACATCTAAATTCGAGTCTTGTAATGTATTGGTGATTGATGCCATTGGTGAATGGGATACGGTTTCTGTTTGGAAAGCGTGGATGAATAATGGCGTACCAAAGATGATCAAGAAAAAGAGTTTCAAGTATCCCTACTCTATTGGGTTATTCTATTCCGCTGTTACTAGATGCATAGGGTTGAAGCCACAGGAAGACGAATACATTACAATGGGTATGGCGGCTTACGGTGAGCCAAGGTTCTATGATGAACTCAAAGACTTTCTTGTGAACTTGAATTGCCATAAAGGACTTCCACGTTTACCATCGCATTGGTTTAACGAAGACATAGCCGCATCAGCACAAGCTGTTGTTGAAGACGCAATACTTGATTTGGTAAAGAAATACTGCCCACACGAAAATCTCGTTATGATGGGTGGCGTTGCCATGAATTGTGTTGCGAATACTAAGGTAGCTGACCTTGGTAAAAACATCTGGATCATGCCAAACCCAGGTGACTGTGGATCGTCTTTAGGGGCGGCGGCATTAGCATATGGCAAGAAATTAAATTGGGTTGACCCATACTTAGGAACGGAGATTAAACGTGAAATTAAAATTAAAGATGTTATCAAAACTCTTGGGAGTAGTGGTTATTGTGGTATTGCAAATGGTCGTGCTGAGTTTGGCGCTCGTTCCCTTGGTAATCGTAGCCTTATTGCTGATCCTAGACGGCACATTAAAGACACTATTAACGAGGTTAAACGCAGACAAAAATTTAGACCCTTTGCACCTGCAATCTTGGAAGAGTTTGCTGATGAATATTTCGAAGGACCCATGAACGAGTACATGCAGTTTGTCGCTAAGGCAAAGCATGATCATAAGTCCGTAACTCACGTAGATGGAACTGCAAGAGTACAGATTGTTAGAAAAGACTGCAAATCTGTGCTGAGAACAATTCTTGAGGAATGGCACACTAAGACTGGATGTCCAATGCTTTTGAACACAAGCCTAAATATAAAAGGTCAGCCCATGGTAAACACATGGGGTGAGGCTCTTGAGTTTCAAAGGAAATATAATGTCGAAGTCTTCTAAGTATATTTTAGCATCTGGATGTAGCTTTACAGATGAGAACTTCAAATCTATTTCACATCCTGATCTTGACGTTTCTTTCCCTAAGTGGCCTGAGATATTAGGAGAGTATTCTGGATTGAAAGTTGTCAACCAAGGTAAATCTGGGGCTGGAAATGATTATATAACAAATACACTCACCAAGACTATTCTGAAAGATCATAGGAATATCGAAATGGTTGTTGTTGGTTGGTCTGAAATTTGGAGATTTTCCGCATATAACCACTACCAATTCAATCCTATACTAGCATTGTTTAGACCAGAAATGAAGCTACATCCACGCCAAGAAGCATCAAGAGATTTGTACAAACATATGTTCAAGCAAGATTTGATTGACGTACATTATTCTAGCTCTGTACCTTCATTGTTCCAAACACATCTTAAGTCGTGGGTTGATAATATGCTACAGATACAAGAACTTTGTAAGCTGCTGGGCATCAAATACATCATGGCTCCGCTCTGTGGTTCTTTTACCCTACAAAAGTATAAACAGTGTTTAAAATCGTTTGATGACGAAGAAGTTGGGTTTTCGGAAATCGAGTGGTCTATCATGTTTGGTAAAATAGAAAGTTTCTATGACTTGGAGACAGATCACTATATTGGTCATCCATTCTTGAATAATTTCGGTGGGTTTGTTATGCAAGATAAACTAGACAGCAAGTTTTGTATAAGTAAAGATGACCTACACCCAAACGCTGAGGGGCATGAATTTATAGCAGGAAAGTTTTATGAACAGTATACAAAGATTTATTCTTAAAACAAAGTTTAAGTTGATGATTTTGAAAATGTGGTTTAAAAAGACGCAAACAGAAGACGATATTAGTGAGGGGTTTATTTATGAAGAAGACGAAGATTAAATATGTTTTCGACGTCGATGGTACATTGACGCCTAGTAGAGGAAGAATGAACAAACACTTTGCTGTGTGGTTTAGTAAATTTTGTGAACGTAATGATGTGTACTTAGTTACTGGTAGCGACAGGGCAAAGACTATAGAACAGGTTGGTGTATACATCTATGATACATGTAAGCGTGTTTACAATTGCTCTGGTAGTGACGTGTATGAACGTGACCATAATGTGAAGAGAAGCGAGTGGCAGTTGCCAGAACTAGCAAAAACTTTCCTTATCAGTTGCGAATATGAGAGTGGATTTCAATTACGCGCAGGAAACCACATCGAAGAACGTCCTGGTATGATAAACTTTAGTGTTGTTGGTAGAAATGCAACAAAAGATCAGCGCAAAGAATATGTCGTATGGGACAAGGAGACTAATGAACGTTCTAATATAGCAAACGCATTCAATACAATGTTTCCAGACCTACAAGCTAATGTTGGTGGTGAGACAGGATTGGACATCGGACCCAAAGGATCAGATAAATCCCAAATCATGGTTGACTTTGAGGGTTGTGAGGTCTACTTCTACGGTGATGCGATGGATGAAGGTGGTAACGATTATGCTTTGAAAATTGCTAATAAATACGGTAATAACTTCCATGTTAGTAGTTGGAAAGAAACTTGGGATAAGCTTAAAGGATTAGGAGAATAATATATGTTTACTATCGAAATGGATTGGGACGAAACGGCAATAACTATCTTAGACTCCACAGGTGAACACGAAGATGTTCAATTCCTTGTTTATGATGACATATGTTACATTCGCCAGTGGGATCAAGACGGAAATGCTTTCGCTTTGATTGAAATGTCACCAGAACAATTTAATGAAATGAATGCGGCAATGCATCTACCAGAAGAATGCGGCAATGCATCTACCAGAAGGTGCTTATTTAATGGGAACAGACGATGATTGATATTTACGGAACTGCAACTTGTTCATTCTGCCTTAGGGCTAAGAAATTATGTGAACGCATGGGGCTTGAGTACGAATACAAAGATATTGGGTACGAAAAGTATAAGAGCGAACTTGACGGTTTGCTTACTGAAGGATATAAAACTGTACCACAAATCTTCCGATATAAAACTCATATTGGTGGGTATAACGAATTTGCATCTGAGCTTGAGGACACCTCTGGTGGATTTGGCGACGGAAAACTCTAAAGGAGATATATTATGAAAGTTACTATGGTTGACCCACCCAGTGGATGGAAGTATGGATTCCCAAAGGCACTACCCAACCCCCTACCTCAACCTTGGAGTCTTACTCTTTGGTTGATTTCAGAGGGATACCCAGAAATCGAACTAGCAAGTCATGGAGATTTCTTTCCATACGTTAGACAGTGGGAAGTTGAAGGTAGTTGGGTTGTTGGGCGTGGACATGACTGATATCCCAAAAACAGTAACTCGTGTCGAAGTTATCGACAACAGAGGTCGTTCCTATGGCAAACATAATGTCAACAACGTGTCTTTGTCATTACAAGACGATGATCGTACACTCAAAATATTCGTAGAATACGAAGATGAAGAGGAGATTTCAATTGACTGAGTTATGGACATTAGTATTCATAAATCTCATGTTTAATGGAGAATACCACGAACCCACAGTAGAAGGTCATTGGACTTATGATACTATGCTAGAGTGCTTTGAAGCACGATCTGTACTTGGGTTTAAGTTTAGTGGTGTAATGGGTTCCTTTCCTAAAGGAACTCAAGCAATCTGCATTCCAAGGGTTGTCGAACCAACATAAATAACTTCATATAGCATGGAGATATATTATGTGGTACTACAAAGGTGAAGAATTCACGTCTGAGATGATTGGGGAATACATTGGCTTTGTGTATCTCATCACAGACAAATCTAATGGTATGAAGTACGTTGGAAAGAAACTACTTAAATCTGTTCGTAAGCTACCACCCCTAAAAGGATACAAGCGCAAGCGTACCGTCATAAAAGAATCAGATTGGAAAACCTATTATGGTTCATCTGATGCTGTGAAAGAGATGCTTGAAGAAAAAGGTGCTGATAACTTCCACAGAGAGATACTAACTTTGTGTATGAAGAAAGGCGAACTTGGCTACCTTGAAGCTAAGTACCAGTTTGAGCATGACGTATTACTGCGTGATGACTATTACAACGGAATTATAAACTGTAAAATTCATCGTAGTCACGTAAAAGACTTGACATTTCTGGTAGAGTAGTGTATTCTATTAGAAATCGTAGGAGTCGTGGTAACATGAAAATTCAAAGAAAAAGTGCGTACAGTGGAAAAGTTCGTTCTAAAGATATACCAGTAGACCCACAAGACTGGGCTTTATATGAAACAGGAATGGTTTGTGTTAGCGAAGCCATGCCATATCTATCAGATGCAGATCGTGAGTTTATCTTATCTGGCATAGTAGAGGGTGAATGGGAAGAAGCATTTAAAGCAGAAAGTGATACAGCATGATTATATTATTTAACGGACCACCAGCATCTGGTAAAGATTGTGCCGCCGATTTTTTTAAAGCTAGGGGATATAAGCATCTATCCTTCAAGTACCAACTATTTAGAGAAACCTTTAAATATTTTGATGTGTCTGAAGATTGGTTTATGGAAGATTACGACAATCGTGATGTAAAAGAGCGTCCATCAGCTTATCTTGGTGGCATGTCACGTCGTGAAGCTATGATCCACGTCAGTGAAAATTTCATCAAACCAAAACGTGGGTTAGACTATTTTGGTAAAATGGTGGCAGAAGAGATAGACCCCAAAAAAGATTATGTTATATCTGATGGTGGGTTTTCTCATGAACTGTTCCCTATCATGGATAAAGTTGGTACTGATAATTTCGTTCTTGTACAACTTGTGCGTGAGGGATGTGATTACTCTATAGACAGTCGTAGATACTTTAATGGTAACGTAGTGAAAGAGCATGTTATTTCATCACGAACTGAAATTAACACTAAATACATATTAGACCATAAGTTTGATGTTGACACATACAGAATACACAACAATGGTAGTGTAGAAGACCTACACAACGTACTTGCACACACTTGGAAAGATATACGAAAAGGAATACAATGTCGTCTTCAAAGAAAGAACGTAGAGCAGAATCAAAGCCAAGAAGCGAATCAATATTTTATGAAAACCCATACGATGTAGAAACATTTTTTGAAGGACTGGAAATAGCGGCACAGAACAACAAAGAGCTACATTACGTAGATCGGTTTATTGCCAATCTAAGGCTAGACCCATTACAGGATACGGCAGACGTAGTTTTTAAGGTTCTGAACAAAGACTTGCAATTGGTCAAGTTTGAGCCTAAATAAATGACTAAGCAAACTAAGGAATATATATCATGGAAACAATTACACAAGCATACAAAGATGGTATCGTCGCCAATCTAAAAGAACAAAGATGCGAAGTAACTTTCACCAAGAAAAATGGTGAAGTTCGAGTAATGCAATGTACACTTATGGAAAGTGTGTTGCCAAAAGCTTCCAAAGACGAACCCCTAACACAGAAAAAAGTTCGTGCCGTGAGTGAAGAGGTTTGCGTGGTGTACGACACTAATGCCCCAGGGTGGCGTTCTTTTCGTTGGGATTCTGTAACAGATTTTAAAATTTTATAATTCGGAGAATTAATAATGAGCATGATTCATAAAGGACATATTGTCGAAAGCGAACAATCTAAGAACGCTAATGGTGGCACAGAAATGATGCGTAAGCGCCTATTGGACAACGTGGACTTTGATTTATTGGGTGACGTGGCTATCCACTTCTCACGACCAAGACAAATTCCAACAGATGTAAATAAGAATATTCTATACTGCCATGATTTGGCACAAGACCCAGAGAATACAATCTTGCGCAATGGCGAGTGGAAACAGTTTGATCATTTTGTATTCGTTTCTCAGTGGCAACGTGACCAGTACATTGCGATGTATGGCATCCCACACTCAAAGTGTTCTGTCATCCACAACGCCGTAGAAACGACGTTTGAGCCACGTGACAAACCTACAGACAAAATTAGATTTATCTATCATACTACGCCTCACAGGGGCTTAGAATTGCTCTACCCAGTGTTTGACGCACTGACTAAGGTACATGACAACATTCACCTAGACGTTTTCTCTTCTTTTTCTATCTACGGATGGGAACAGCGTGATGAACCATACCGTGAATTGTTTATGAAATTGACAGATCACCCTAACATTACATACCATGGCGCACAACCTAATGAAGTAGTTATCCAAGCATTGAAAGACAGTCACATCTTCTTGTATCCAAATATTTGGCAAGAAACATCGTGTATTGCAATGATCGAAGCTATCCGCTCTGGTGTGCTTTGCGTTCACCCAAATCTAGGTGCTTTGGGCGAGACAAGTGCTAATGCAACTATTCAGTACAATTATAATGAGGATCAGACTGCGCATGCTAACATTGCTTATGCGTATGCCAAGCAAGTTCTTGATATTCAAAAGGATGATCCTAAGTTTATCAGTTCGATGACTAACCACGACAGATCGAATTTGTACCCTCACAGTATTGAAATTTTTAAAAGCAATTGGACTAAACTTTTGCTAGAACTGAGAGCTAATGGCTGATATTATAGAATTCCCAAAGCAGAAAAGGTTTGGGACACCACCCCAGAATGAAGACGAACTTGAAGAACAAGTAACAGACTTCAGATATGGGTTGGCTGATCAAGTTTCTGAATTGATATGGCAATCCGTATTAACTGAACTTATTAGGAGTGGTTGTGATTTTGGTGACGATCCATCAGAATACTTCCCATCTATAGTTCTTGTTTTGGAAACAATAAAATCACTGCATCTACTGAGTCAAGGTTTGCACCATCCTCTGCAAGACTTTGCGAATGATGCCATAGACTTAGATGAGTATCATGAAGAAGTAGATAAAATACTTGACAATGAGGAAGATATAGACTAAAATAGTCTATAATGTAACAAAGAGAAATATAATGGCAATATTAATGGATTTTAATCAGGTTATCCTTGCATCGCTTTTTTCGAGCATAGGTAACCATACAAACATAGACATTGATGAGAACATCATTCGTCATATGTTCTTGAATTCAGTACGGACAAATCGAAAGAAGTTCCATGAAGAATATGGTGAGATAATCATCTGTGCTGACGGTAAAAACACATGGAGACGCGAAGCGTACCCTTACTATAAGGCAAACCGTAAGAAAACACGAGACAAGTCTGATCTTGACTGGAATAACGTATTCAATATTATGAACGTCATCCGTGATGAGATGAAAGAGTTCTTTCCGTATAAAGTAATTCATATTGATCACTGTGAAGCAGATGACATTATCGGTACTATTATACACAAAGAAGGCACTGACTTGAATGTTGGTGCAGAGAAATACCTTGTTCTTTCTGCCGACAAAGACTTCATTCAACTACAAACTTATGCGAATGTTGATCAATTTGATCCTATCCGTAAACGTTGGTTGACTGATACTAACCCAACGCAGTTCCTTGAAGAACACATTCTGAAAGGTGATGCTGGCGATGGCGTACCGAATATCCTATCGGCTGACAATTGTTTGGCTGTTGGGGAACGACAGAAGCCTATGACGCAGAAGCGTATGGCTTTGTATAGAGGCACTAGTGAGAATATGGATGAGGAAACTATTGCAAGATACAATCGCAACAAAAAGATGATTGACTTGAAAGAAGTACCTCAGAACTACCAAGATATGATCATTGCTGAATATACACAAGAAAAAATGGTTGGACGTGAGCATCTGTTCAACTTCTTCATCACTAAGAAACTAAAGAACTTGGTTTCAGACATACAGGATTTTTAATAATGGCAGTAAGACGATCTATTTCAGAAATCGTAAATCACGTACAAACACTTGGCTCTAAGAGTGACAAGATTGCTTGGTTGCGTGAAAATGACAGCCAACCGTTGCGAGTTGTGCTAAAGAATATATATGATGTAGGGGTAAAGTTTTTAGTACCAGATACACCCCCACCTTGGAAATATAATGAGTATGAAGATGAGGCTAAAGCGCTCTTATTTCAAGAAGCACGTAGACTTCGTATTTTCGTAGAAGGTGGTGGATATGACAGTTTGAAACCGATTAAACGCGAACAGTTGTTTATCAGTTTACTAGAAGATATTGATAATGATGATGCTGACTTGTTGGCAAACCATATGATCTCGCACAAGTCCGTCAAAGGTCTTACAAAGAAAACCGTAATGGAAGCGTTTCCAGAATTAATCGAAGAGTAAAACAAACATGGCTAAGACTTTTAAAAAATTTCGTGAAGACTACGATGAAGAATGGGGAATGGACGATGATGATGTTCAAGACAAAGAACATCGAATGAAGCGACGTCGTGACCGAAAGCGCATGAAACGTGAAGAGAAAAACGCAAACCTCTCTGTCACTAAAGACGATTAAGAAAGTTATTATATTATGATCAATGAAAAAGTAATATATGGAATTGCTATTACAATTGGTATTGTATTAGTTGGATGGTATCTTTACCATATTTGGTCTGATTGCTTGGGAGAAAACTCTGTACTTACATGCATGAGGATGTTGAATAGATAACTTCGTCACTAAAGACGATTAAGAAAGTATTATATTATGATGATGAATGAAAAAGTAATAATGGTAGACTGTGATGGTGTACTACTAGAATGGACATATAGCTTCTTTAGGTGGATGGAGAAACAGGGTTACAAGCCTGTAGACCCAACTATCTCGACTTACTGTATGGGTTCAACGTTTGGAATTACACCAGAGAAGGCGCATGGATTGATTGAGTATTTCAACCAGTCAGCGGCTATTGGGTGGTTAACTCCATTCCGTGATGCCGTTAAGTATGTTCGCAAACTAAACCAAGATCATGGTTACGTATTCCATGTAATCACATCTCTATCAGATGACATCTATGCAGGTAAGCTACGAAAGAAAAACCTTGAAGCCGTGTTTGGTCGAAAGATTTTTGAAGAACTGATCTGTTTGCCTTGTGGTGCTGATAAGAATGATGCACTTGAGCCTTATCGTGATAGCGGTTGTATTTGGGTGGAAGATAAGCCAGAGAACGCACAACTTGGCGCAGAGATGGGGTTAGATTCATATCTATTGACATCCAACCACAGCAGAAATTTTTCTCACCCAAATGTAAAAAATGTCGCTAATTGGCACGATATCTACCACTCAATCTTATAAATAGATGTATGAAAAGTAAGGAGCATTAATGCCTACCTATAGTTTTGAAAACAAAGAAACACATGAACAGTTTGAAGAAAGTATGCCTTGGGCAGACTTAGAGCATTATCTAGCTACCAATACCCATATCAAACAAATCTTTACAAAGTTTCCGGGGTTCGTTGACCCGTACCGTCTTGGGCGTATGAAGCCCGATGATGGCTTTCGTGATGTACTCAAAAATGTAAAACATCATCATAAAAAAGATAACATCAACACATGGTAAAATCCTGACTTTGAGTTATCATAAGGAGGTTTCATGACAAAACAGCGCAGATTATCCCGCAAGGAAAAGCGTAGACAAGAGAGAGATAGCGAACATTTAGTAGGTATCCTAAACCAAAAATTTGCAATGCGTCAAATTTCACCGTTAACAGACTCTCAGTCGGTACTATTCAACTCTTATAAAGAAGGAAAAAATCTCGCGGCAGTTGGTACTGCTGGCACAGGTAAAACGATGTGTGGTATGTACCTAGCAATGCAAGACGTCATGACGAAACACCAATATGAAAAGATTGTCATCATTAGATCGGCAGTCCAAACAAGAGAACAGGGATTTATGCCAGGTTCACAAGCAGAAAAAGCGGCTGTGTTTGAAGCACCGTATCAAGATATTGCAAATGATCTATTTGGTCGAAGAGATGCATATCAAATCCTAAAGCAAAAGGGGATGATCCAGTTTATGACGTCTTCGTTTGTTCGTGGACTAACCTTTGACAATGCAATCATCTTGGTTGATGAGTGCCAGTCAATGACATATCACGAGTTGGATACAATCATTACACGTGTTGGCGAATCTTCAAGAATTATCTTCTGTGGAGATACGAAGCAAGACGATTTGGCAATTAACCGTAACAAGGCAGACATCTCTGGTCTTGGTGAGTTTATGAATGTTCTTAGTGACATTCCGTCATTCAAGACAATCAAATTCACGGTAGATGATATTGTTCGCTCTGGTTTAGTTAAAGAATATATCATTGCCAAAGAAAAAATGATGGAAGCCGCATAATGCCCAAAGCCGCTAGAGGAGACGCAACAGAGACTGTGAATACGGTTCACGTAGCGTCGGGTGATGCAAACACAAATGACAATTCATTCTGTGATGTTGCACCTATCACCACATCAACTGATGCATGTAGCGGCAAGGTTTTCGCAGAAGGTATTGGCGTCGTTCGAAAGGATGACGGCACTTGTTCCACTCATACACCAGGATTAACTGTAGGTAGCACAAAGGTTTTCATAGAAACTAAAGGTGCAGGTCGTTTAGGTGATGTATATAATTGTGGCGCAGAAATCACATCTGGATCAGGTAAAGTATTTTTAGGTGGATAAATAATTTTTTCTGTGTTATAATACAGAATCAATAGAAAGTTATATTATGTTTAATCATGTGAAGCACGACGTAGTGTTACCTACGTTGACCAGAAAAACAACCGACAAAGGACGTAAGTATTTTACGCCCGAAGGTAACGCATACCCATCAATCACCACTGTCTTGGGTGTATTGAACAAGGAAGGCATCATCGCATGGCGTAAGCGTGTGGGTGAGGAAGAAGCCAATAAGATATCCCAACAAGCATCAGTAAGAGGTACGGCAGTTCACAAGTTGGCTGAGGACTATCTTAACAATGATCCAAACTGGAAGGAAGGCGCAATGCCAACCAACCTATTCTCATTTGAAGACATCAAGAAGATCATGGATAAGCGTCTGAATAACATTTGGATGCAAGAGGTATTCTTGTATAGTGATCGACTAAAGACTGCTGGACAGGTTGACTGTATTGCAGAGTTTGACGGTCAGTTGTCTATTATTGATTTCAAAACATCTCGCAAACCGAAGAAAGAGGAATGGATTACAAGTTACTTCATCCAAGCATCTTTCTATGCCGCCGCTTTCTATGAGAGAACTGGCATTCCTATTAAGCAAGGTGTTATCTTGATTACAGTGGATCATAATGAGCCTCAAGTTTTCAAGATAAATACATACGATTATCTGGAACACTTTCTGAGTGTCCGTAAGAAATTTAGAGAACTCAACGAAAAATAAAGGAATATATTATGAGAAATAAAATGTTAAAGGCAATGCGTTCACATGCACAAGGACATATCGATAAGCACAAAATGAATGTGGAAGTATATCTAGCAAACCCAGCAGGGATTGGTGAACACCCAGATGTTTTTGAAGCTATGGAAATGGAAATCCTTGAAATTGCAAAATATGATGACGTATTGGAAATGCTTGACAAATATTTTGCACATTAGTGCTTGACATAGGTTTGTTTTGATTCTATAAGTTATATGTAATCAAAACGAAAGAGAGAATGACATGACTGCTTTTACAAATGAAAACCTAGACTACCACGGTGGATACCTGATGTTTCGTGGTTCTTATGAAGGTCAACCAGTCTACGAAGACAAGCCAAATATCCACCCTTCGAATGTTGGTCGTGGCATTGACTTGTTTATCGCTCGTTTCAAGTACAGTGGTACTCCTTTCACAAAAGCAAACTTTGTTAAAGAGTTGAAGAAAAACTGGACGGTAGAAGAGTATGCCGCCAAACGTGCCGAAGGCTTGACGCCTCACGCAATCTTAGAAGGTAAAAATCCACAGTGGTCTATTGACATCATGGCTAAGTGGAAAGCTAAGAAAGGAATGTAATGCGTTACATCATCATTGACCCAGATGAAAAGATTTTTCTGGGTACAAGAAAAGATGAAGAAATGGGTGGGATGGGAATGTTGTTCTCAGCCCACAATTTTTTATACATCACAAGAGCAACCTGTTGGAAGACTAGGGAAGAAGCTACTGCTTACCTGTATAAGCACATTAAAAGACATCTTAAACATAGTTTCGTTGCAGAGATTGATGCGGATACCAATGAACAATTCGTTGGCATTACTGATATATGCAAGTCTGGTTTTGGCGATTATGCTTGGGACATGATAGACTCTATGTATATGCCAAGTGAGGCTATGCATTAGGGGTTGACACAAGTTTGTTTTGATTCTATAAAGTAAGAGTAAAGAGAATCAAACGAAAGAGAAATCAAAATGATCAATTATGTTTCAGCAGACCAAGGCGGTTTAATCTTCAACATTGAATGTGCAAACGAAGGCTCAATTGCAAAAAGAGCCGACACTGTAGAAGACGGTGTTTATTGGGTTGAAGCCTATGGAATTGATAACTCTGAATTGTACTTCTCTTCTTCTATGGACTTTGCAACTGAAGAAGACTTTGAAACAGACATGGGCGCAAAAATCATGTTTGAAGAAATCGTTAAAAATTCTCAGCATTATACAGTTGACAACAGCTAAAACTGTGATACATTAATATATGTAATGAAAACAAACTAAGTAACCTTGAAAGGGTTTATATCATGGCACACGAACTTGAAATGATTAATGGCGAAGCACAAATGGCGTATCGCGCAAGCAACGGTCTTCCTTGGCACGGTCTGGGGGTTCCAGTAGGTGATGATATGTCACCGCAAGAGATGATGGACGCTGCGGGTCTTAACTGGGGTGTAGAGAAGGTTGACACTTTCTTCCGCTTTAAGGGCGATAACATCGCTACTGGTCAACAAGCACTAGTGCGTGAGACTGACGGTAAGGTTCTGACGCAAGTTGGTAAGAACTGGAACCCTGTGCAAAACTCAGAAGCTTTTGACTTCTTTACAGAGTTTGTTGCTAACGGTGACATGTCTATGGATACTGCGGGTTCGCTTAAAGGTGGACAAATCGTATGGGCTATGGCTGATGTGCGTGATGGTTTCTCGCTCTTTAATGGCGACGAAGTGAAGGGTTATTTGCTCTTTTCAAATCCACACCAGTACGGTAAGGCAATCGACATCAAATTCGTGATGGAACGTGTAGTCTGCAACAACACTCTGGCAGTGGCGCTAAACGAAGGTAGCCAAGCTTCTGTTCGTGTTAATCACCGTCAACAGTTCAATCCAGAGCGTGTAAAAGAAATCCTTGGTGTCTCTCACAATAAAGTAGAGCAATTCAAGGAAGCCGCTGAGTTCCTTGGATCACGTAACTACAAGCGTGAAACTCTTGAGAAGTTCTTTGGTAAAATCTTTGGAGAGTCTACTCGTGAAGATCAAACACTTTCAACTACAGCACGTCGTGCAATGGAAGTGACTGAGAACCAACCGGGGAGAACCAACCGGGCGACAACTTCCGTCCGGGGACATGGTGGAATGCTTACAATGCAGTTACATACATGGCTGACCACGAACTGGGACGCTCTGCCGACACTCGTATGACTTCTGCATGGTTTGGCAACAATGCAAACCGTAAAGTCAAGGCTCTTGATCTAGCATTGGAAATGGCTGATGCAAATTGAAGAAATCTTGTTTTGGGGAGTAGCTCTAGGGCTACTCCTCTTATCGGCCTTGACCCCTCAATGATTATTCGTGGAATATAAAAAAATGAACTGGACTTTAATTTACATGACTTGCCATATTGTTGGCATTCTAGCTTTTCAACAAACAGAAGATTCAATGTATCTCTACCTAAACCTAGCAGTTATGGCATATGCATTGTTTCAATTCATCAAAGTAGGTGTGTTGGTTCTAAGCCCTAATTGGGAAGTTGAATTATCTTATGCTGAGCATATTCCATATAGATGGAAGTTTTTGCATAATGCGACACAAGGGTTTTCCATCTATATGTTCTACGTAGCAGGATGGGAACTTATTGCAGGTTTCTCTGCGCTCTACTTTTTAATTACAACCCTTTCAATTTTGATCACTGTGTTGAACGTAGACATGGGTGAGATCGACGGAGACGACGAATGAAGATACTTATCATGGGTTTACCTGGGAGTGGCAAGAGTACCCTTGCACGGCCTCTAGCGGAGCTTCTAGGCGGTGTGTGGGTGAACGCTGATATCATACGAACAAGCTATAACGATTGGGACTTCTCGAAAGAGGGACGCATCAGACAAGCACAACGCATGAAACATTTATCAGATGGTATCGTAATGGCAGGTAGAGTTGCAGTAGCTGACTTTGTTTGCCCTACAGAAGAAACAAGGAAACAATTTAATCCAGACTTCACGGTGTGGATGGATACTATTGAAGAGGGACGTTTTGAAGATACGAATAAGATGTTTGAAACACCTGAGAACGTAGACTATCATGTAGAAAAATGGTTTACTAATACACCAAAAGTTTTGCATGAAGTGGTGCAACGTTATGTAATGATTAAAAACAAAGAAGGGAACAATGATGTTTGATTATAAGAAACCAACAGTACAAATGTTAGGACGTTGGCAACCTTGGCACGATGGTCATACAGAGCTATTTAAGAAGGCTCACGCTATCACTGGACAAGTTATCATCATGGTACGTGACGTATTTAAATTTGACGGTGACGCAGGCGCTGGGCGCACTGCAACGCAAGATGACAACCCCTTTGGGATGATTGACGTGATTGCTAACATCGAAAAAGGTTTAGCACCTCATGGCTTCCGTAATGGATTTGAGTATCTAATCCTTGAAGTTCCTAACATTGTTGATATTAGTTATGGACGTGGCGTTGGATATACATTTACTGAACATGATCTTGGTGCAGATGTACATAATATCTCTGCAACTAAAATTCGCAAACAAATGAGAGAAGAAGGGAAATTATAATGGCTAATCATGTACACTTTCATATTGAATTTAAGCAAATCAATGATGAAGCAAAAGCAAAACTAAATGAACTATATTCCAGAATTAGATCATCTGATCAGGAAAATTATAATGGACATCAATGGTTTTCAGATATGTTCGTAGAAGGTGACTTAACCTATAAAGACACTGAACAATATTCTTGGACTACTGCCAACATCGGTCCTAAATGGTGTTACCTTGAAGAATTCGATACTGACTCTATGTATGGATTTTCGGCATGGGGCGCACCTCAAGAGGGGCTAGAAAAGCTTCTTACTATTCTGGCAGAACACGATCCAAACATCGTTACTTTGTTTAGTTATGAAGATGAAAGTCCTAACTTTGCAGGTGCGTGTATCTATGATGGCGAACATGCGCATGACTGGCTTGAATGGGATTTTGAAGAAATTCGTGAATTCGTTATTGAAGATTCCGAAGTTCTCAATGAAGATTCTTACGATGCTGACGAAGATGAGTGGAATGGCGAAGAAAGCGAAGATACTTTCTACGAAGAAATATGGGAAACCATAAACATGAAACAACATGATTTCTTTATTGAGATGCTTGAAGAGGTGGAAATTAATCAAAAGGATAGAGAAGAAAATCCTGATTTATACACTTGACACCAACCGAATCATACGCTATACAGTATAGGTAACAACAAGAAAGATACTGAGATGCATAAGAAAGAAACATTTGTGTTTGAAACGAAAGAAGCCGCCCAAGCTGAAGTAGATAGCTATGCGAACGTTCGTTATACTGCGCCTAATGCAGACTATTATGTACGAGGTCCTTTTTTCAATGACGGTATCAATTCTGTCACTGGTGAACAGTGGCAAGAGCCTCATTGGTCTGTAACTGTAGAAAAGTATTGGTAGGAGATACGATATGTATAAATCAAATCAACAAGAACTTCTTTGTGAAATGAACAAAGCCTTTAATGTTGCTGTTTGGAACAGCGAAAACTTTGAAAAGGATATTCACGGTATCGACTGGGATATGGTGAAGAAAGAAATCTGTAGGAGATACGATATGTATAAATCAAATCAACAAGAACTTCTTTGTGAAATGAACAAAGCCTTTAATGTTGCTGTTTGGAACAGCGAAAACTTTGAAAAGAATATTCACGGTATCGACTGGGATATGGTGAAGAAAGAAATCTGGGATAAGATGGGCGCATTCATTGAAGAAACAAAGCAGAGTGCTTTGGCATCATCGTGGTTCGACTGGTCTGTAGAAGATCATATCAAAACAGTAGGGGGATAATGTCTTTAGAAGCGTTCTTCGAAGAGGAGAAACCAAAATGGGGTGCGCCTGTCGAAAAGCAGACGCACCTTCGCATCAAACTCTGTATAAATGGGGTGCGCCTGTCGAAAAGCAGACGCACCTTCGCATCAAACTCTGTATGGCCGCATATGCTTACGAGATAGAAAACTCTGAGATAATGTCAGATGCTGAGTTTGATAAGAAATGTCTGGAAGTCGATACGTCTATAGGCACTGGTAATGAAGTGATGGATAGGTTCTTTCGAGAACAATTTAATCCTTCAACTGGACAATGGATACATCGACATCCAGAACTAGATAAGGTCAAACAGACCTATGACAAATACTATAACTTGAAAAGGAATACATAATGAATAACGGCACAACAGAAACTATCTTATCTGACTCATCACAAGAAGTGTATAAGGTAACCGCTGAAGAATTGCGATCTTTTGTAGAGCGTGTAGAAACCCTTGATGCTGAGAAAGCGGGTATTGCTGATAGCACAAAAGAAGTGTTGCAAGAAGCAAAATCTCGTGGGTATGAAGCTAAGATTATCCGTAAAATCGTGGCAATCCGCAAACGTAATCGTGACGACGTTGATAACGAAAATGCTGTTACAGAAATGTATATGTCAGCACTAGGCATGTAAACTTTCAGAATAACACATAAATAAGGGGGCGTCAAGCCCCTTTATTGCTATGGAGAACCTATTGAAAAGCCAATATGAAATTGTAGTACCCTACTATCACCAATATCAGCAAGAACAAAAAGAACCTATGTTCAAGAATGCAGAGGATGGTCATAGGTACGCCATGTTCGTAAAGGGTAACGATCATTTGATTGGTGGTAGAACATACTGCTTTAAAGATGAAGATGGCAATTATGTAAGCAGTTTCGTAAGTCAATATTCCGATATAATAGAAGACAACCTTGAGCCACGAGTTAAGGATGGTGTTCGTGCTTTGCACAAAAAAGGATATCTAACCTTTACGAGTTGCCAAGGTCATGATGATTCAAAACATCGATATATTGGTGTTGTGTTTAATAATACAGAACAAAAGCAAGAATTTGTTTCTGAAATGAATAAACTTAATTGTGATATACATTGGTATGACAATGCCATTAATACCGTAGAAAGACCCTGTAAAGATGTTCCTTGGTGGTCTGATGGTGGAGTTACACTTCACATTGTATTTGATGATCAGTTATATAATGAAGCACCCCAACAGCGAAGAAGACAAAAACCATATACTGATTTAGATTTAACTAGGTTTTGGAATGTGCAAACCTGTAGAAACTACACACATTACGAGTGTATCGTATTTTCGTTTGGTTATTCTATGGTAGAGAAAAGTATTTGGCAAAGAATACACAAGTATTTCTTCTACAACCAACAAAAGGTTGAAGATGCATACGATGACTTCGTTAACAAAGCCGATAAGCTTCCTGATTACTTGGCTTAATCTTCTATTTCATGTAGCCAAGTTGTACGATTAGCCCAAACCTCTTCAAATTCTTCACGGCAATTCGTCAATCTTTCATGGTTGCCCCATAGTCTTTTAAAGTAGTGACCATACACTACACGCATTTCATGAAGACTATATCCTGCAGGAAATAGATGTCCTTTTGTGGCATAAAAAACTTCATTGATTTTCTTCAACTCTTCTAAGTCCATTGAATTTTCCAATCTACTAAATAAATGTGTATCGCGGAACGGCAATTCCCATACACACTATAAAAGAAAGGAATATTACAGCATATGTCTATTTATATCGATCCCATTGGCGAGTCCTTGGGACTAAAACCTATTCAAGAATACTTTCCAGATTACAACCTCAATCCATCAGTACCAGAAGATTCTATCTACAGATGGGGTGGTAGAGAAACTGGATGGAACCATGCAGAAGAGACTAAAGAGTTAATACGTGAAAAGGGTATGGGAAATACCAACGGACGTACTAGTGGATATACTCTATCTGATGAGTTCAAAGAGAAGCGTAGAGTTATTATGACAAATAATAATCCTATGGACAATCCTGAGTCTGTAGCCAAACTATCAACCACAATGAAGGTAAAGAAGAAGTGTCCTCATTGTGATATGATGGGTAATCCTGCTACATTAGCACGTCACATCAAAGCACGTCACGCATAAAAAAAGGGAAGCCCGAAGGCTTCCCTAGTTGTATCGTTATCCGATATCTTATTGTTCTTAGAACAAATTAGATACTGCAACTCTGCGGTAGTATTCGTTAGAGTTCGCATCCAATGCGCCTGAGCCTTGTGTAGCACCTTTAGCGAATGGGTTTGACACCATGCCGTAGCGCGTTTTAAAGCCAATTTTGGGTTGGAAAGAATTCTCACCAACTGCGCGAACCATTTGCAACGGTACGTATGGGCAATAGAATAGACCTGCATCGAAAGATGAAGAACCTTTATAGCCTACTACGAGGTAGTTAGAACCTGCATATGGGTCAATGTACACTTTGTAACGTCCGTTAAGAACACCTGCGAATGTGTTGCCTGTGTCATCAACGTTTAGTGCGTTGCTGTTAAGTGCTGGTGTGTAATCAAGTACACCTGCCATTTGAAGTGCCGAAGCAACATCAGAAGAACAGATAACCATGTTACCTTTACCACGTCTTGTGCCTTTAGCAATAGCGTTAGCTTCTTGCTCGATTTGGAACATAAGACCTTTGAACTTCTCAACTGACCAACGACCATTTGCGTCTACGTCAAGATCGAAAGTACCTGCAACAGCCGTTCCAGCAGCACCTGCTTTAGCGTTTGTATAGATGGTACGAACCAATTCGCGGTTGATTTCAACGAGGATTTCAGACTGCAAGATGTTTGCAAGTTCTGTTTCCGCGTCAAGACCGTGAACAGCTTTCAAGTCTTGTGCTAGTTCAGTTGTGTACTCTGCTTTCAACGCACGAGATTTTGCCGCAACAGTAACTTTTTCAATTGAGAAAGCCATTTCAGCGAATGCATCGCCTGTTGAACCAAGAGCTTCTGCGTCAGCAGTGTCCATGCCTGTACCAGTTGTTTCAGAACCTGCACCCAATGCGTTAGCATGTGTACCTGCACCTGAGAAGTCTGTGTCAGCTTCGTTGTAGAACACTTCGCCACCAGCTTGTGATGTCATGCGCGAACGCATTGCAAAGATCAAGCCTGTTGGACCTGTCATTGGCTGAACACCAGCAATGTCATATGCGATTAGGTTTGGCATCGCACGACGTACTAGTGAAATAAGAACAGGGTCATAACCTGCTGTTGGACCAGCCGCTGTGGATGTGCCGCCGAAGCCGCCTGTACCCGCATCGTTAGCCGCAGTTTCTGCCAAGAAACCAGACATGTTAGCAGACGTGTCGCCTGATTCCATGAGTGCCTTCTCTGTGTTTTCAAGAATAGTAGCTGTTACGCTTTTCTTGTGGTTGTCTTGAATTGGTGCGAAAGATGCGTGTTCCAAAACGGGACCCCATTTTTCGACCAGTTGCTGATAGTTTGACTGAGTCATGTGATTCTATCTCCTTGTTTGTATTGTCTGAGTTTATTTATAATAATTAGATTTTCATCTGGGGTTTAGTTTAACGTTTTGTTGGCATTCTGTCGAAGCCTTCAAGAAGAGCATTGATGTTGCTGTATTCTGATACTGGCTGTTTAACGGCTGTATCTTCAACAATGATTTCTTCTTCTTCTGCTACTTCTTCTACCAAAGGCTTGCTCTTTGCAAAGAAAGACTCTTTAAGTGTTGTAAGATCAGATTTGTAAGCTTCCAAATCGTCGAAAGCTAGTTTCTCTGAAAGAACCTTTAGGCGTTCTACTTGTGTAAGTGTAAGACCTTCAGTCATTTCTTCAAAAGCCGCGTCTGCTTTCAATGAAGCGATCTCTTTTGCAAGAGCTACGTTTTCAGTGATTGTTTTGTTAGCGTCAGCCTTAAGACCTTCAACTTCTTCTTCCAAGCCTTTTACTACGTCAACAGTATCTTCGTTGACTTCGATGTTATGCTCTTCGAACAATGTTGCTAGTCCGTCCATTAACGATTCAGCCATCTCTACTTTAATACCAGCTTCGATTGCCAATTCATTTTCTTTCATCCACTCTTCTACAACGTAGTCAAGGTAAGAATCAAGATTTTCTACAACGTTATCAATTGATGCGTCAGATGCTTCTTTCATAGAAATTGCAAGAGCTTCTGTTTTTTCTGCAATGATAGCGTCTGCTTTAGCAGTAGCCGCTTCGTTTACAGCCGCTTCAAATACTACAGATACTTTGCTTGTAAATTCTTCAGACAAATCCATGCCTTCAAACATAGCCGCAAGACCAGCTTCATATTCGATAACTTCTTCTGCAACAACTTCGGCAGTCTCATCAACTGCGTCTTCTGCTACTGGTGCAGGTGCAACTTTGTCAGCCTTTGGATCGACTTTTTTAGCTACGTCTGCTTTTTTCTTTTTGATTGCGCCGCCTTCTGGTGTCGTTGGGTCTTCAACAGTTGAAACCCCATCGTCAGATACGAACTTTTCTTCTAGGTCGTTAGACATATGTTCTACTCCTTTATTTGGATACTTTATTGCTATTATTTATAATTTTGTTACTTTCAATTCTTCAGAGACTGAATAAAGCGCTCGAACAGCTTTTTAGCTGTGGCTTCGTCAACACGACGAACGATACGACTTACTTCTTTCTCTACTACCTGTTGTATTTCTTCAATAACTTGTTCAATTGGTTCCTGAGCAATCCAGTTACCAGAAGCTATATCGTAATAGTATTCAGCGTTTTCCATGATACCATTGACAAAACAATTAGGACCTGATGGGTCTGTTACGATGTCAACAGTCGCTAGGTGAAAGTCATTTTGAACTTCCATAATTCCATCTTTTGTTGGCTTAACTGAACCCAAACCACGAGTGGATACACCAATGGTAACGCCTTCATCCATGAAAGTTTTTACGATCTCGCCCATTGGAGTACCAAGAATTTTGGCTTTACCAATGAAGTTTGAACCCTCACGTTTCATTTCTGTAATGAGGTGAGAAACACGATCACCATTGATGGTAGGACCATCTGGATGACCTAGTTCTCCCAAGGCACGTTTTGTTCCAATAAAGTCTTTATTGTAACGTACCATCTCATTCTCAAGTATCTGTGCAGGGTAGATGCGACCATTACGGTTTTTAATATCACCTTGCATGAAGATACCTTCAACGAAATAGGATTTTTTTCCTGTTTCTTCGTTAATTTCGGTTGCTACATTGCAATCCTCTACTACTTCTGTAATTAGTCTCATATTTCTATTCCTTTAAACACTATAGTTGTATTTATACTATTATTTATATTCTTGCATCGTAATATGTTTTACTCAATTCACCACGCTCAATTGTCTCGCCCTTCTTACGCACTTTGACATATGTTGTCTGTGTGCTTCCGTTAGGCGGTGTAAATGTTCTCACACCTGCAGCCGTTGTTCCATTAGCATCTGCGTATGTATCTGCCGCTGTCGCCGCATTATCATATTCCCATATGCAAGTATTCGACACAGGATGCTCTGATCCTAAAACATCCACCCAAGCCATTATTCGTGACTGTCTCTTGCAAAGCCAAGAATTTCTTCATAGCCTTTTTTATTCTTCATAGCAGTGTCTGTCATCTTCTTGACATTTGGCTTGCTAAGTTGCTTCATGAGGTCATTCAACATCATTGCATCATCTTTTTTGACCATCACTTGCTTGCCATCTTTTAACTTAAGACCACCAGCTTTGAATGCTTCATCAAGTTCAACAGCCTCATCCAAGTCTTCTTTATACATGTTCAACTCATAGCTTTTACCAGTGTTGTATACCTGTACTTGGATAGCTTTCTTACCGCTTTTGTCTGTCAAACGATAAGAGTTTGTCTTACCTGTGCTTGGCTTTTTAGGTCCCATTGCAACCTTGTCATCAATCTCTGATGGGTCAACAATTACACCAAGATTTTTCTTAGCGTGATCGTATGCTGTTTTCATAGCACCTGAGAAATCTTTGTGGTAAAGAGGGTATTTGTCATTCTTACCTTCATCCAAGTCTTCTTTAATGCCCATTTCTTTCATGCGTGATTTAATGAGTGAACGAACATCTTCATTTGGCTTAGCTTCACCAAACGCATCAAAAAGTTCATCATCCCCAATAATGCTATACATAACATCTTCAGCATCTTTTGCTTTAAGTGGCTTAGATAATATTTTCTTCAATGTCATTTTTTTCTTAGGAGTGTCAGGAGTTGCCCAAGTACCTTCGCTACGCATACGTGGCTCACGACGATTATCACTTGGATTTTCGATACGTAAGTTTGCAGGATCATTATTCAATGGATTATTATCCGCATGCCCAACATCCATACCGTCAACATCATTCTCTTTAGCCATAATTCTACGTGCTTTGTTTCTTGAAGAACGGTTTGCAATTTGCTCTGGTTTGCTATGGTAGTTTGCATACTCTTTAGCATAGTTGCGTTCATCAAGTTCTACTTCTACAGATTCTTTAACTAGACCAGTCATAGAAGCCGCCATGTCGCCCAACGCCAAAGAGATATTACCATTACGGTTGTATAGGAAGAACTTACCGCCCTTGCCATCTTCTCTTTTCATTGTGATCTTGCCAACTTTAGCTTTACCAACAATATTTTTCGTTCCTACAACAAATGTAGTCTTGTTGCCTTTTTTGATGCCTGAGTCATAACTAATAGTGAGTTTATCACCCTTCTTAGTTCGATCCCACATCTTTTGATCCATGACTGCTTCATCAAGGACTACAATATTTTCTACAATTTGCTTAAACGTTTTCATATCATTTTACCCATTAATCTCTGAGGCTTTAACACCTTGCATGATTAGGTTAGTAGCCGCTGTTGTTGAAAGCCATTTGATGTCAGCACGAGCGATTGCAATCAACTCTTCTTTGCTACGCTTCTTCAACATTGCACCCATTTTCTGCGCCATGTCCATAGGAACACGATCAGGCATGCTTGCATATGCTTTTTTCAACTGTTCGATTTGCTTAGGGCTGAAACCTTCATCAAGTTCTACTTCTCCAGCACATTCTCTGCGCATTGAAGCTAAAGATTTTTGCGTAGAAGTCATTGTGCGTACTGGTTTCTTACGTCCAGTCTTAGTACGACCCATAGCTTTATTATGCTCTGCATCTTTTGCACGTTGAATTGCAACAGAGTCACCAGTCATCTTTGGTGCGCCTTTACGACGTGGTGCTTCATCAAGTTCGACTTCTTCGTTTACCTTGATAAAGTTTTTAGATGGCTTGCCGCCTTTTTTTACCATATCAATTTTGTATTTGCCTGATTTCAAACCAGAAACACCAGTATCTTGCCAAGAGTTGTCATTTTGTTTACTAAGGAACGCACCCATTGCATTTGCATCTTTAAATGCTTTTACTTGCACTCTATTAGAAATCATTTTTCCTGGCGCTTTTGGCATGTCTTTGTAGACAGATGCAGATGCTTCATCAAGTTCGACTTCTTCATTCTTGTCCCAAGGAGCTTTCTTCAATGATACTTTAGCTTTACCACTTTTAGAAGTCGCAGATGCTTTTGACAATGCCGCCGATTTAGCCATTGCTGAACCTTCTGCAAGTCTGTTAGTAATGTTTTGAGCTACTTGCTCAGCGAAAGAAGGTCCTGCATATTCGAATGCATCATCATAGGAAGTGTCGTAATTAGCGTCACCTTCTTGATCAGCAATTCTCTTTGCTTTTTCTCTTGGAAGATCGTCAGCACCAATTGCACCAGTAAACTGATGGTCAAGAGCCACTGGATGTGGCATAGTCTCGTAAGAATGCATGTCTTTAAAAGCACGTTCTTCTTCTGGTTTTGGCTGTGCAACCTCACCTAAAATTTGTCTAAAGGACTTCATTTCTGTTCTCCTACTGGATTCTTTAGTATTATTTATGTAAATTTAACACTTGTGTTAAATATTATTCTTGTTCATCGTCTTGAGGTGGCGCTTCTTGCTGTTGAGGAGCCATGCCCTCATCATCTTCGCTTGGCGCATCTTTAGCCTCTTGCTCAATTTGTTCTTTCATTTCTTTCATGTCTTCGTCAGACATGCGAAGTACGTTTCTTAGTACCCACTCTCTTGAGTAGTATGTGCCGACATGCTCTTCAACTTCACGTAGAGTAGTAAGTCTCTCACGTTGAATTTCAGCTTCTTTCAATTCAGTGAAGTAGTTGTCTTGTACGAAGTCAAAACGAATAGTGTTCTTAATTTCCGCAAACTCTTCTGGCGTCATGATACCTTTAAGTACCATTTGTTTTTCTAACATCTGCGTGAAGAGTGAAGAGAAACGACTTCTGAGACGTTTCACGAATTTGCTGAACTTCAATTCGTCACGTGTGATTTCGGAAACACGTCCAAACGAAGCCATAGTCTCAGGCTCAAGTCTTGACAAAGGAACCTTAAGAGATTTATACAACTTACGTTGGAAGTATAGCATATTCTCATCTGAACTTAGAGCGGCGCTTGATCCACCTGGCATGGTGTCAACTTCAGTTGATCTCTCACCACCACGACGTGGGAACCAGAAATCTTCTGTCATTGTCATCATTTTACGTGCATCGCTGATTTCACCTGTAGAAGAGTCGTATTGCAACTTATTCTTATGGCGAGTCATCATATCTCTTAGATACTGCTCAGCTTTCGATTTAGGTAGGTTGCCAACGTCAATATAAAAAATTCTTCTCTCAGGAGCGCGTGTAAGAGTATAAATGACTGTCGCATCTTCAAGCATCCTCAACTGATTGAGTGGTTTAATTGATGGGTGTAAGTAAGACAACACCAGAGAATTGTTTTCAGTCATCATTCCCGATGTCACTCTAGCAATAGAGTCTTTAGCAATCTTAAACCCTTGTGTCCCACCTTGTGAACCAGATGCTTGTTGAGCAAAGCCACTTTCAGAATACATATAGTATTCATTCTTGATCTTTTTGACTGGAATGCCACTGTGTGGGTCTTTTTCTCTTTTGTCTACTTCACGAATAAGCTTGAGTTTGCGAGGATCAACGTAGCGTAGCTCACGGATACCTTCTTTCAAGTTTTCGTTGTCAATAATTACGTGGTAGTTAATTCTACCGTCTACATAGAATTTACTAAAAATGTCATATGCACTATTAGAGAAATCGAGTAGCGAGAGTACGTTTTCAAACTCTTCAATAACTTTATTCTTTACCTTATCAGGCATGTTCGTATCGTCAAGGACTACCTCAACAACTTTTTCATCACTATCAACACTGATAGCTTCGTTGACAATTTCATCAACAGCTTGTGAGATTTCTGGTTGTTGTGCCAGACCTCTATATTTTGTAACTAATTCAGATTCTGTCTTGGCAGAACCTTCCATGTCCAATAGGGTGCTATAAAAACCACCCATTGCATTACCAACAGTAATAGCACCGTCATCATTAGACGGTTCAGCAAATGAGGACGGTACGAAACCATCCTCATCGCTTTCTCTTTTGATATCGAATCCAAATATCTTCATATCATCACTTTCTCATTCTAAATTTATGTAGTCGGTACGCCAGTATTACCTTCAACACGCCATAGGTCGTATTGGAATGTAATGCCAAACTCTTCGATTGCATCGGTCTGTGACCAATCCATCTGAATTCCATCGATACCGATTGGGAACATCCCTTCAAATATATATGTTCTCAGAACAGACCCATCTTTACTGAATTGGGTGATTTGTCCTGTCGATTTGTAGTCTTGTGGCAAGGCTCTTGAATTAGAGTCATGCGAGTTGATTGCGTTAGACCAAGCTTCCATTGCGTTACGGATAGCAAAGTCTTCGTCGTTGATTACAGTCACTGACCAATCTGCGAATGTTCTATCACCTGCATACTTGATCTGACGACCAAAGTATGGAACCGTGAATTGCCCTAGAGTAGACTCTGGAATACCAGCAGCACGTATCATAAACGGTACTTTAATGTCTGCTTCTGGGGCAATTGGGTTAGTAATCTGACATTGGAACAGAGTTGGACGCGCACCGCCACCGACGAGTTCTGATTTGAACTGGTTGATATTAAATGCCATTCTCTTTTCTCCTTTATCTATTCTTATTTAGTTACGATATCTGACCAACAATTTCGTCAAACTCAATACCACTGCGTGTTGCTACGAATGTCAATTCAATGACGTTAATAGAACGTGCTGGTTTGATAAAGATGCTTGCACGGAATTTGTTTTGGTCAACAACCTCAGGAGTATTGACTGTACTATCAGAGATAACTCTGAAATCAATAATACCACGACGTCCTTGAATGTCACGTAAAAATGGATCAACAATGTTTTTAAACTGTGTTTGAGTAAAATCATCGTTAAGTTCAAACAAGAAGCTTTCAGCCGCTGTTGCGATTGCTTTCTCAACTGCGATAAACAGTCTACGAACATTCAATCTATCGAATGCTGAAGGCAACCCTAGACCAGTTTTGTCACCGAATAGTACGATGCCTTGACCAGTTTGTGAGATAACAGGGTTCACATCTGAACCATAAAGTGTATCTCTATGTGGCTTGCTTGGGTTGAAAGCTAGTTTGATAACATTCTTGATTACGCCTTTTCTGAAACCAGCAGGAGATTCCCATGGTTCAACTCTAGCGGCAAGACCTGCCATGTCACCATTCAGTGGTGTCCAACGGTATTGATCGTTGTATTTGTCGTAGCGATACTTATACCCACTATCCATGAATGAATAAGATGAGTTTTGAACTTTATTACGATACGCAAGTACGTTAGTCATTTTTGAGTTCATTTTAAGTTCATCTACAACTGCTTCTTTAGATGGAGATAGGAAAGCCACACAATCTTTTCTTGTTTCGCAAATGTTTGAAACAATATAGTTTGCTCTTGTAGCCATATCATCGCCTTTACCCTGTAGGACGAAGGAAATGTCGATCTCGTTAGAGTTTTTCAGTGTATCTAGCGCAAAACCAATGTGTGCTAGTGTTGCTGTACTTTCAGTAGTTGCGTCTGTACCACCAGTCATCGTTTCGTAACGTGAAATTGCAGTATCCGCTGTACCTACTACCGCTGTGTTTGCGATAGCAACCCAAGATGAGAAATTATCAATTACAGTTGGGTAGTAATTTGTAGCACCTTCTGGTGTAACAGCACCCGCTGTAGTAGATACGTTTTCAAACTTTTCGAGCATGAAGCCCGCAGTACCACTGACTGTACCTGTCTTATCGATAACAGCAATGTGTACATTACCTGCATCTGGTTTTCTTGAGAAGCTAGTATTGTGTTGCCACTTGCGCTCCAAAGAAAGTTTGTTAAGATCAGTTTCTGCCAATGTGTATCTGTTTGAGAATGTAATGTCGTAAGCATAAGCCCCAACGTATGTGATTGCGCTGTTGCCAGAGCCTTCTGTAACAGTACCCACGGTTTCTGTGAATGTAGCAACCTTCAACTCTTGATAACCAACAGATTCGTTACCAATTACTAGAACGTCTCCTGCTGAGAGTTCATCCAATTGTTGTGTGTTAGCAACATCAAACTGGATATTAGCCGAATTGAAAGAAATTACTTGATCAATTGCGTTATTTGAAATTTTATTCGTTGGGATTTCACCAACACCAAGGACATCATTGCTGAAACCTGTTGAAGAAACCCATGCAACTTCAAGTGAGTTGCCAAGAGCGCCTTGGTATTTTGCTTTGAAAGCACCGTATGTTGAGCTTTCTTCGATGACAGCATTGTTTCCGTCAAGAACCAAATCATCACCTACGGCAGTTTCAGAGCCATCATCGGCGCGAACTACGTATAGTGCATTGGAATAAGACAGAAAGTCAGCCGCAACAAAGAAAGTTTCATATGTTGCATCATTCGGAGCGCCAAATCGGTCTACGAGTTGGTTCTCTGATGAAAGTAGTATCGGCTCATTGGTTGGACCCCATCTGAAAACACCTGCCATAGCGGCTGGTGGAGTCGCGATGGCTGGTACTGCCTGTGAAGCGTCCACTTCTCGAACGATAACGGAAGGACTTACGGAAAAAGCCATATTTTTCTCCTTTATGTATTGAAAACGACGTTATTCTAGTTTGTTAATTCTCTTCTCTTGTTCTATTTATACAAAAGAACATCTTAATATAATGCCCATCCTGCACGTTCATCATCTTGCCAAACCACATCATCAGCATCAGAACCATCGTCTATAAAGCCAAAAGGTAACATTTCCTGTTCTACTTGTTCCTCTGTCTTCTCTCTCAATTTCATAAGTGTGTTTATATCTGTCAAATCTTTGAAATACATTTGATCACTGAGCCAAGCAAAGATAACCAAGTTCATTACCAAATCATCGTGGGAACCAGATTCAGCCTCATAAGAAACACCTTTCTTTGAGAACCTTGATAGTTCTTGTATTGTTTCAAAATCCTGCAGAATTAGTTGATTTTGCTCAATCAACATCTTCAATATAGAACAACCAACAGCTTTTACACTTTTTGTTGTTCTAATTCCACTATCCACATTCTTACCAAATCCCGCTGAAATGCGTTTACCCGCTCGCCCAGCGCTTTCAGTAGAAAGCATATTTTCATAGCCGTAGTCCATGAGCAATGTATCAGAGACTTGCTCTCCAATGTCATTAATCTCAATCAAGACTGCACATTCGTTGTAAAGTCTTCCTAATCTATAGATAACCGCCGTAAAGTCAATAGGTGTTACCATATTATCTCTGTATGTACAAACTTGTTTATAAGGCATAGATGTGATATCAATGATATTACATGTAGAATAGTCAAGCCCTTTACCACGAGATACGTCACATGTCATAGCATATGTATGACCTTCGATTGGTGCTTCGTATTGACATATATTATTTTGTTCTAATATAGGGCGAGATGGTGCTAATTCTTTTAGTTTGGCGCTGTCTATGAGCGTACCAGAGCTACCTAAGAACTGACAACAGTATTCTTGGTTAAATTTCTCTTGATCAAAGTCTAGTGCCTCTAATGTCTCGTTCTTCCATGAATCATCACGTCCAGGCACATCATTCCACATAACCTTAACGAACTCATAACCATTCGTTTGCTCTTCAGCACCTTTACAAGTCTTCCAGAAGTGGTTCAGACCATTAGGTGTAGATGTCATTAGTAGCTTTGTGCTTTCACCAGAGGAGATTGTAGGATAAACTGATGCGAAGAATTCGTCGTACCCCTCAATAAATGCAACCTCATCAAGATATAGGAAGTTAATAGATTTACCACGGATAGCAGAAGATGAAGTCGTACCAGCAAGAATTTTACATCCATTCTCAAGTTCGATATTACCTTTGTTCCATTCACTCACGCCTTGCTGTAGCCATCTGGGAAGTGCCTCATAAGCCAACTTAACCCTAGCCAAAACCTCACGAGAAGCATCACCTTTGTTTGCAAGGATAGCAACAGTTTTGTATTCGTTGAATAGTACGTAGTGTAAAATAACAGCCGCCGCCGTTGTTGTCTTCCCAGACTGTCTAGCAGTTAGAACTGCGACACGTCTGTTATCAGTAATCTTCTGAACAATTTCTTTTTGGTAGCCATACATCTCAAAGGGAACCAATCCCTTGTCAACGTGGATAATCTTAATATAAGTTTTAGCAAAGTACACAGGGTCATTGGCACACTTCATGAACTCCAGACTGTCTAGCAGTTAGAACTGCGACACGTCTATTATCACTAATTTTCTGAACAATATCTTTTTGGTAATCATACATATCAAAAGGTACTAGCCCTTTATCAACGTGGATAATCTTAATATAAGTTTTAGCAAAGTACACAGGGTCTTCGGCACACTTCATAAACTCCTTAAGAAGTTCTGGCGTCCATTCTACTTCCTCTGATACTTTTTTGAGGTGTACGTTTCCTAAATATCCATCACCCATTCTCATTCTCTTTCAACATTTTCAATAAATCCGCAGTAGAAACAATCAAGTTGTTATTAGTAACATTTGTTTGAGCGTTTTCTCTGGGTCCCATAATTTCTTCTTTCGCAAATTTCTTCTTAGTAGATACGTCTGCGAAGTCTTTGTTTGCATCAAGTAAGGTCTTCATAAGTGTAGACACGACCTCAAAGCCTCTTGCAGACTCTGATTGTTTTGCGATTTCTAACATTTCTCGCACTGCTTCATTGCCCAATGCAATAACACCTTCGATATTCTCACGAACTTTAGTGAGGTCTTTAAGATTTTCATCGTCGATAGGTTCTGCGTTATGTTCAATAACAGTAGATGATATTTCTTCAAATTCAACAGGAAGATTGTCTTGCTCTAGTTCATCATCCCTAATCTCTGATAATGGTCTAAGGCCAAGGTTTTCAGCTATCTTGTCATTCATATTATTCACTCACTATTGTTTTAATGATACCCCAGTCATCATCGAACTCAATCTGATTGTATGGTATTGAGCCAAAGGTTGGTGGTGATATAATCACGGTTGGCACTGATCTATAACCTAGACCAGCATCTGTTACTGTAATAGATGAAACGTCTCCATTAGATGCGATTACAGCGGTTGCAGTGGCAGTAGTAGCAGTTGGTGCTGACACAGAAATGATTGCATCAGTTGCGTAGAATTTACCAGAGTTATTTATAGTAACACTATCTATAACACCGTTGATTAGGTTGGCGGTTGCAGAAGCGGTGAAGCTTGAAGCAACATCGTCTGGTGCATCAAATGTGATTGTAGGTGTATCGCCTGTATAACCAAGACCACCGTTGACAACAGTTATCGCAGTTATTTCGCCATCAACAACTATTGGTGATAGTACAGGCAAGTCTTTGTCAAAGTTTTGAGTGAAAATATCACCACTATTAGCCGATGTAGGTAAAGTGTAAGATGATCCATCCGCACCAACTAGTTGAGCTTGGGTTTCGAATGTGATATTATCCAACGATCCAACGAAACCTCTATTAGCACCATCGAAAACAGATTGGTTACCTTGTGCATCACCCGCACTATATGTGTGGTTTGGAAGAATAACATTACCAGCACCACGTGTTTCTGTAGTACCCTTAACGCCATTGACATTAAGTCTGATGCTAGTGCCAGAATGCTCTAGCTCAACATGGTTCCACTGATTTGCCACTACGTTTGTATCAGATGTTATGACTGGTTGTGAACCATATTGAAATCCAATCTGCCCAGTGGTATTCATATATATCTTAGTAAACGGTGCATATAAGATCGAATATGGATTACCAGCAGTAATTTCAGTTGGGTAAATCCAGAATTGAACCTTATACCCAGTATTAGAGCTAAAGAAACCATCGAACGTGTGCAACAATGTAACATCGTCTTCAGTTGCATGTGGCAACGCATCGTCACCAAATTTGAAAACAGAGGAAACATTTGGTGGTGGGCTAATACTAAATGTTGGTGTGTTGTAGAAACTTCCTACATTAGTAATATCTATAGAACCAATGGAGTCTCCCACCACATTAACTGTTCCTGTGGCAGTTACTGGCGTTCCATCTGGAACACTAAAGCTTATTGTTGGTGGCGTAGAGAAGTGACCACCACCTTCAATAACATTAATCGCAGTAACAGAACCGCTTGTCATCGTTGCCGTCAGCGAAGCATTTGCTGTATCAGGCGCTGATACAGTTACTGTAGTGTTAGCGTTATACTTCTCGCCATTAACTAATACATCAATCGATCCTACTGTCCCATTCGAAAGAACAGCCCTTGCTGTGGCTTGTTGCCCTTCTGTTGATATAGGTTGACCATTTGCGCTAAGGCCAGGTCTTACGTCTACACCCTCTACGAATGGGGCGTTGGTAGCTGTGCCATTAAACATATCAACATCAACAAACTTAATTACCTTCTTGGTCTTTTGAGGTCCAAAGTAGTAACCCTTTAAAGTGAAGGTTAATGTGTATAGAATTGATTGTCTTTCTTCGAAAGTACCCTCATACAAGTCTTCAGTTGTTACACTGTTTAATATGATTGGGATATCAACCGCCTCATGGTCTGGTATCATCTTGGCTGTCACAGTCCAGTCAGGCGTAAAGAAAGGAAGAATTTGCTCCATGATCTTGGTGGCATCTTCGGCATACTTTGTCATGATGTACAACGAAAAATCAATGTTGTACGGAACACCAGAATACATAAATTCTCTTTGGTTGGTGTTATCATCAGCCGTTGGCTTCAGCACCTTGCGTGTCGTAGCTACTTTTCTTTGTGAATCATAAGTTACGTTGTTAATCTCAAAAGACATCCTTGGAAGCGTCATCGCTGGGCGTGTACTGTTGATAAGATCAGGATCAGCCGCTACTCTCGCCAAAATCTTTTGGAATGGAGCATACGATAGAGGAACAATCATTTCTTGTTGCTTAACCCCAGCATTATTAGTTCTCTCAATCTTTATCTGATTAAAGAGTGTACCGAATATCGCCACATACTTTCTAGTAGTAGAGTTGTAGAAATAGTTTGCAATTGCCATTATACTTCATCCTGTATTGAAATGTTTTCGCTGAAAGGGTCCATTTCAGAGAAATCTAAAATGTCATCAGCTTGTTGTTCAAATGCCAAGTTATCAGCAAGAGGATCAACAGCGGTTAAAGTTTCAAGCGTATTTACCGTATTAGCCGTAGTATCAATATCATCGAAGAAGTGGTCGATGTCATAATATCCTGTATCGAATTGCTCACCAGAATATTCCATAAGTTCACAGCGCATGTCATAAACCTGCAGCGCACCACTTTGATAGAACACACTCTCGTGTTCTACGTGTTGGATTTTATAAAGCTTGTTGTTCAGAGGCAAGAATATAACTTCACCAGCGATAGGTCTTATTCTCTTATCGTTTTCTCTTGTGACGAAGCGCTCAAATGTTCGTATTGCAACTGTAAATGTAATAGAGTCACGAATTTGAAGACCGAACTTACTCAAGAAGTCGCCTTCGCCCTCAAACCCATCTACGTTTTTAATATAAACTTCAAAATCGTAATATGCATCGAATGTGGGAATATCATCCTCATTCAATAGAGAATCGATATTGGCGTTATTTCTCGAAACGTATTTGACGTCAAGGCCATACATCTGGATTGACTCGATAACCAAGTCATCGATCAAGTTCTGTTCGTAGCTATTCGTCGTATTTCTGAAATATGCGTTAGTTGCCATATCTTATCCAATAAAGTTATAGGTCAAAGGTTGCAATGCTCTGATTGCCTCTTCTTCCATACGTTCGCGGTCAGCCCTAGCCTCAGCAAGGATTTGCTCACCATTAAACTGTACTCCCCCAACCAATTGCATCTGTGTAAATTTAGTAAGATTCAAACCCCATTGCTCACGCACAAGGACAGCCGCATAGTTCTGCAACCAACGATCACCCCAAACATCTGCGTATTCATCAGGGTTAACAACATCATATGCTTCGATAAGAATGTAATTGCCTACTGCCCAAGACTTCTTGTCTGTATCAATGTGTAGTTTATTTACGTGCTTGTTGTAACGGATTAAAGGTTTGCCAACCAATAGCTCTTGCATGAACTCAATGTGTTGCATAGTCATGTAGTAGTTCTGCATGTTGTAGCTAGTCATATCTTGGATGTTATTCAAAACAAATTGATAGTTGACGTTAAACATGCCAGTACCAGTTGAAATGCTCGTATCCATATCAAATATCTTAGAAATACCTAACAGCCCCTGTGGCAACGGAATGTACCCATTGGTTTTGTCTGCTTCTGTAATTTGGTGTTTGAGGTATACTAGTTGACTACCGTTGTAGTGGTAATCTCTCCAAAAAGAAATGGCTTCATCTACACGATCTTCAACTTGCTCATCTGCAACGTTGATGTCAATTACTGGTGCGCCAATTTTTCTTAGGATATAGTCTTTAAAGTCTTCTTTTGATCTTGGTTGTGCCATTATGCTAACTCACCTTTGATGATTACTTTAATGTAGCCAGAGTTAGGGAAAGTTTCGATCTGACCATTGTTATAAGTAACTTGAAATTCTGCGTTGTGAATGCCTGTATTCGAGGTATCACCTGTCTGCCAAGTATAGGCAACGATGCCCTTCGCTGAGTTAACGATTGTCCCTACGCCTTGGCTCACCACATTAACGCCAGCATCTGTTGACATATTAAAAGAGATGGTTGCCGCTTCTGTCATAGGCTTAGCACGTCCAGACGAACTTGTTAGGACTACTTCTAAAGATGGGGCAGTATCGTTTTGCTTAATGTAGAAGTTATCCGACATGTGTTCTCTCCGTTTACTTTTATTTATCTAAAAAGTTGTTATCTGATTATAACAAAATTTTCGCCACTGTTGCGTACCTTGACGCCATTTGGCTCTTGTTTTATGGTTACTTGGTTGTTTTGAGTATCCTGTAGTCTGATACCGTTTGTTAAGTTTGGTCTGCTTTTGTTTAGTAAGGTATAGTTGACAACCTTAGACTGCAATGCATACGAAAAAGCACCTGTAGTTTGACCCAACGAAAACTGAGCCATAGTACCACTGAACTCAATTGGAAATATGTTATCAAAACTACCCACAATAGGGTTGGTTGCTGTAGCCGATCCAGTGAACTCTATGGAAAGGTTAGCAGATTCACCATATCCTTGGCGTCCAAATACAATACGTCCACTCTCATTTAAAGAGAAGTCTATAGTACCGTTGAATTCACCGTAAATAGTCGGAGTTTCAACCCCAGCAGTGACAAAAAATTCTACAGTGTTATTGGCATTAGCATGAACAGGAACAAACACGTCAGATGTAATAGATACATCGAACGTGCCATTAGCTTGACCGACAAGGACTGAATATCCCCCACCGAAAAAGCTGAAATCTATACTTCCTGTAGTTACGCCGTTAGACATTTAGAACGTCCTTTTATGCGCCACCAGCAGTAATTGTAAATGTCGTAATAGTGATTTGCTGACCAATTGCGATGTTGGTGTTGTCAAGTTGCATATCTCCACCAGAACCAGATGCTGAGATAGTACCTTGCAAGTGACATACTGATCCATCACTTTGGTGTACTCTAAAGTACCCAGCAGTACCAGAAGCATCCGCTGAAAGGTCTTGCCAACTACCAGATAATTGCATAACACCATTGTTTGGTGCTGAAAGCCAATCTGTTGGTAGTACCATTGTTGCTACAATAGAACCTGTGTTTGCGCTTGCACACTCAGTTGGTACTGATCCTGTAGCAATCGTAAGAATTGGGTTTGCCCCAATCGTTGTTTCGATTGCTTGGAGCGTACCATTTCTCGTTTGTGGGGATAACTGAAAAGCCATCTTCTTCTCCTTTGTTGCATTATTTTCTTATATTTATAAAAAAAGAGTTGACAACATTCTGAGACGTGGTATAATAGGTGTAACCTTAATAAGAACAATAATGTTTCTTTAATGCTTTTAAGGATAATTAAGATTATCTTCTTTCAATATCATCTTCTGATAAGGTATCACCCATCCACACTTCAATAACCTTAACAGGTTTATTACCAACATTAGTTGCATGATGCCAAGTCTTAGATGGAATGTCTATACTGTCACCAGTACCATATACCTTAGATGTTGAGTAACCATCATTAAACTCTAAGTTCATCTTAAGACTACCATCAACAATATGCCAATGTTCAGAACGTATGAAGTGTCTTTGATCAGATAATGACTTACCAACATCAATAGACAACTCTTTAACTTTCCAATGTCCATTCTGATCTAAGTCTCTATATTTACCCCATAGTCTATCTGTAGTGGGCTTGTCCCACTCCTTTAATATCCATGATGAACTATTCTTCTTATCTTCTCCACCAACACCAAATGCAAATGATATGTTACATTCATCACGTAATTCTCTAGCAAACTCAACTTCTGGTGTTGTTCCTTTTTTACGATCACCACCATTAGCGAATATGATTTCTGAGTTTCTAGGAGTTTGTTTTGCTACATATCGAATAGCATCACATGCAGTGTCATCTGAATCATCAAAAGTAAACACATGACCCACACAACCAATTTCTTTGATAATAGACATACGTTCTTCAATAGACATGAAAGGTCTGCCCTTTTTACGTGTCAGCCATTCGTCACTATTAAGACCAACGAATAGGATAGAACCTAATTCTTTAGCCGCTTTGAAGTATGCAATATGTCCTGAGTGTAGAGGATCAAACCCCCCTGTTACGATCACTGGTTTCATGTTCTTTCCCTCATCATATAGTCCCAAGCAAAGTTAATCTTATTACTGCTTTTCATATTGTTATTTAGGAAGGACGGATGTACCCACCAATCCTCATAAGAATTCTTATTGTCAATAGCCACATCAGAAACGAACAGCTTATAACCAAGCTTATTCAAGTATTCTCTTGACTTATCCTTATAATCAGAACCCCACCAACATTCATTGTGTTGGAATTGAACGACAGAGAACTCATGTTTATTGAAAGGTATTGAGTTAAGAACTGGTAGTGATGACTGATCACTATTAATTCTCAAGAAATCGATGTGTTGCTCAAGGCAATGTTGTTTGAACAAACTACTATAGTCTAGTGTACTCGCATCTGCCAATATAACAGATGTATTACGTTCTCTACTAAATTGAGCGCACATTCTTTCGCTGTGATCCACAGACAAGCCACGCCATCCAAAGTCTTTCTCTAACATATATGTGTTGTTAAAAAGAGTGGGGTGTCCAGAACCAATCTCTACGAACGTGCCTTCCATCTTCCCTTTAAGAAGTGATATGACGAACATGTCTTGGAAGTGTCGAGAATAGTTTCTTTCGATAACATTAAGGTCATCAAACTGCCATCTGTATTTCTTAATTTCTTCTCTTTTATATGGTAGTGTACTTGGGTAGCCAATTTGGTCAAGCCACCAATCAACGCTCTGACGTATTTCATCAGTCATATCCAGTGATCTCTTGTGCTTTAGATCAAAGAACAAATTCTTAGAGTCATCTCTACCGTCAGTCTTCCATTTACAAACAGCGTATGCATGATCCAACCCAATACTACCAGGATATCCCAATTCATCACTGCGTTCGACTAACTCTTTGGATAGACCCATTTTAGCATACATTAATCCATCACGAAAGTTATTGATGTCCATTGAGTGCTTAGCCATGAAGTAATATGCTTCTGGTCGATCAGGCAGTACCGCCATAGCCATCTTAAGAAGACCCTGTGTCGTTTGGTTTCTAGCCTCTGATCTTTCAAAGATAGCCGCACCTAGAACCATACATTTATATTGCAGAAATTTCTCATCAAAGGTATTGCCTTCACAGAAGTCAGCCGCTCTCAAATACCAACCAAATGCCGCCGCACCTTGCTTAAGTCTATCGTACTCACAAGCGAGTTTGAACATCTTCCATGGGTTACTATAGTCTAAAACAACGTCATTCAGAATTTGCATATTTTTAAATTTCATGATCATCACCTTCTATCATTCGCTGTTCCATCGTTTCCTTAATATCATAAACCTTTTCTTTCTCTATAATCGAAATGATAAGTTTAGTTAGGTCAAGGTCTTTTTGAAGAAACATCATCTTATGTTGTATCTTTTTAATTTGCTCTTCGTAGTATTCTATTTCTCTTTCTTTACGAAGCTTAGTCTCAAGTATATCAGTGATCTGTATTAGTTTCTTTGTCATTTACTCTACCATTAAAAATTGCGAAAACACACTTTGTGGCATACGCAATACATATGAAGCATTGTCTTGCCATCCAAAAGATATTAGGATGTCATTGCCAAGTGTTGTAACTCCTGTAACAAATTCAATATTATAATCTTGCGCTTTTACGTGATCGTAATACGTACCCATGAAATGAAATTCACGACTTCTATGAACAATATTCCAATCGTTATCCCATATGATTACACGGTGTGCGTAGTTGCCATCTTTTCTGCCAAATGGGTCACGCAACAAATTTGTTTCATGAACAAATGCCATACGCTGATTTTCATTAATACGGACTACCTGTGAGCCACCTCTAAAGTCTTTGTTGGCTTCAACCCTTTTATCTGCATCATATACCGCATCAACAGTTGTGCCACTTTCGATATCGAACTTGACAACCTGTGTTGGATTTGTCCATTTAACAAAGTGCCAAGGCATATCATTAACTGGCATCCAATTCTTTTCACAATAAGAACTGTCATCACCGGGAGTTGGAATGGGGTTACGTGATACCTCTGTCCATTCTCCATTAAGGAATTCGATTTCGCACATCTCCATGCGACCACGCCCCTTATCGTCATAACAGTCTCTACGTACTCCACATAGGAATAGTCTGTCTTCCCAACTGAACAGACGTGCATCCTCAAGACCGATAAAGTTCCATGTCGGCTTCCCAGTATCTAATGCCATATTAACACGCTGTGCGTTCACAAGATTCATGTTCTTGTCTAACTCACACATTACATTATGCGTAGTGAGTGTTACGTCATTTTCTGGATGAATGTACACCAAAGGACCCCACTGGTGAGGAAACTTTTTACCTTCGCTGTGATATAGATAGTAGTTTACGTGTCTCACATTTACAAGGATTTTTCCCTTGTGTGAGAATATAGAGGGGTTCATGATCCCAGTCTCGTTTCCAAGAACTTGAGTTGGTATCAATAGGGGATGCAATGAACCCCCTCTTTTTAAAGCGTATGTTGCCAAACCGCCCATGTGCAAGTCGTGCATGATTTCTCCATTATATAAAGTAGACTGTAGTTTTTACCAGTCTGGTTTGAACGTAGTCATCGTTTCAGTTTCTAGCTTTTTAGCTAGAATTTTATTAATGTTATTTATTTCACTTTCAGTCATGGTTCCTTCGATCCATGATATGACATCTGCTTTTGTCACGTCATCAAGATCAATGTAGTCAGCCGCTGATGTGTCAGATACGTCAAGTGCAGTCTTACCCACAAAACTTGCTTTAATATTGGCATCATTCGTCGCAATTTTCTTCCACTTAATAGAAATGATTGCATCTGCTAACACATCACCATCACTGTTTGTCTGGTCAAGGGTTCCAAGCTTTAGTATTTCCCATGTGTAGTTCATAATCGTTTCTTTCTATTAAATATCGTCAGCAGGTGCTGGTGTAGGTTCACCCCAAGGAAGGTCTTCGCCAACAACTTCTGTAGCAACATTTCTGTCAATTTCTTTTTGAATTTGCGTGTCGATGTGTGATTTGTATTGTGGATCAGAATCGATTACGTTTGTAATCCAACCGATTACTGTTGCTTCTTCTAGGTCTTCAAAAGCAGTGAATGAACCAGCAGGTACTGTAGCCGCTGAGAATGGTGTAGCGCCTGTGAATTGACCACTATTGCCTTCTTCATCAGTTCCGACGATATCCCAGTATGTTTGCACAACAGCATTTGTTAGTGTGTCGCCATCTGCGTTCACTTCATCCTTAACCTTGAGGTTACGGACAGTGTATGTATATGTAAAAGCCATTTTATGTCTCCGTTTTAATTGTAGTAGTGTCTTATTTATCTGAAAGACGGTTTATCTTGAGTTATATGTGTATTTATACGTCGTTGTTGCTGTACAAATACAAGTCAACTGGGATGCATATCCTAAATTCAGAATAATAAGGATTTACGTGGTGGTAGTTAAAAGAAGGGAAGATTAGATAATCACCAGTTTCTGGTATGTGTTCATGTTGTGCAAATAATTGTTCAAACGAAGTATCGTATCCACGGTTTGCGTTTGCTCTTGGATCAGTGAATACAATAGAACCACCAGAATACTTATCTTCAGCCAAAACGTAAAATACCGCTGATATGTGCGCACCAGAATGATTGTGAATTGTCATACTGTAATCTTTACCGTGACCAGTAATCCATGCTTTCATTTCGTGATCACCGAAATCTTCAATGGTCTTGCCGATTGTGTTTGTAAGGTACTCATTAAATTTAATGTGAACAACAGACCTAAACTTGTCCATCATTTCGGAAGTGTCGTTAAATATATTACCACCATCTACATCACCGACTGGATCGTTTAAGTCGTAGTTTGTAAATAGGTATTCAAATAATCCGTCAACTTCAAATTTCCCCTGACCAAACATAGTAGGCCAACGTGGTGTCATTTCCATATTCAATCTCCTCATGATATATGATACTATTTATAACGAATCTTTGAGTTGACATTTTGAGTTAAATATGGTAGTATAAATACAATTATATAATATGGGCAAGGACTATGACATTTCTCGACTTTGAAAACTTCCTTCTTACAGAAACGTGTTTTGATAACCACGATGTTTCTTATATAGACGAAGATGGTAATCAACACTACTTAGAACAGACTGACTTCATCTCATATGTTGGGACTGTAGCTAGGTTGTTGTCTGAAAGCAAAACTATTAAAGTCGAGCAAATAGAAACGTTAATCTTTGTACAAGGAACTGTCCATGCCTTTTACAATCAAAAGAATGGTGCATCATTTGATGTCCACACAGACCCTGTAGATGTTCTTATCGAATGTCTTGCTGGCACAAAGATTATGGAAGTTGAAGGCAAAGAGGTTGTATTAAAAAAAGGCGATACAGTTTTAATACCATCTGGAACACCGCATAGAGCGTTAAATTATGAAAAGGCATTGATGATATCACATGGCATTCACGACACAGAAACACTTAATCGTATACGTCAAGACCACTGAAACTTGTAATCTGAACTGCGCTCACTGTTTTACCTCTGGTATCAATGGGCGTAAAATTTACTTCGATGCAGACAAGACAGCTAAGTGGTGTAACGAACTAGACGATGGGTCAAACCACATTCACTTTGAGTATCATGGTGGTGAGCCTCTGCTTGCGCCAATGAAAGACCTGTGGCATTTCTATAATGTTACGAAAGACCATTGGGGTGATAAATGTACACACGGCATCACGACAAATCTTACGTATAAGCTAACTGACGAACGTGTTGAGTTTCTTAAAGTATTAGACTCTGGTTCTATCGGTACATCATGGGACCCTAATATTCGTTTTGCAAACGAAAAGCAAAGACAGCTTTGGGAAGATAATGTAAAGCGTTTAGTTGCAGAAGGTTGTTATATCCAATGCTTTATCTCAGTATCTAAAGACGTTGTTGCAATGGAACCACTTGAGATTGCAGATTATATGCACTCTTTAGGCATTGGTACTATTAGTTATGAGCGCCTTACACACGATGGTAATGCAACAATCAATACAGAAATCTTTCCACATAACTCTGAGCTTGATGCCTTTTGGATGAAGATGCACGAGACAACTAAAGACCACCCTATTGAGAATAACTTTCTTAATTCTGTGTATGACAAGTTTAGCAAAGGTCAATTCTTTAATGGTACGTTCTGTAGAGATTGCGAACAAAAGATACACACCATCAATGCCGATGGTACTGTAGCAGGTTGTCCTAATACTGCGCCCACTCAATGGTATGGTGATATCAGCATGCCAGCAAAGACTGTGCGTGAAAGCCCAAAACGTATGGAGATCATTTCATGTGAGACGCATGATCGTGATCCAAGGTGTTATGACTGCCCTGTGTTTATCTATTGCCATTCTGATTGTCATCAGTTACAATGGATGGAAGATGTTTGCCCAGCCCCTAAAACTCTAATGCTAAAACTAGCGGGAGAAAAAGGATGGATTTAATTATTAAACCCACCGAAGCATGTAATTTCAAGTGTACGTTTTGTTCTTCTACTGATATTGACCCTAATGAAGTTGGGCTGTTGGACTTAGAGTACATATACAAATTCCTTAAGAGATATCCAGATACGAATACTATTATCGTTAATGGTGGTGATCCACTTATGGTTAAGCCAGAGTATTACCAAGAACTGATTGATCATCTTAACGAACATGATTACCCAGCATCTATCAGCTTTACATCTAACCTTTGGCCTTTCTTAATGAGACCAGAGAAGTGGCTTCCTATCTTCAAGAATGAAAGGTTTGGATGTGCAACATCATTTCAATATGGGGGTGGTAGATTAAAAGGTGATTATTCAGAATTCACTGAGAAAGATTTCTGGATGGTGTCTAATGCTATGTTAAAGCACACTGGCGAACGCCCAGACTTCATTTCTGTTATTGTAGATGAAAATGCTCACCTTGCTATCAAGAACGTTGAACTTGCCAAAGAAATGGGTGTGGAGTGTAAGCTAAATTATGCTATGGCATCTGGTGTCCAAGGCAGTACCTATCAGTTAAGTAAGATTTATGAAACATATCTTGAGATATATGATCGTGGATTGGCTGAACACGAGTTCAATACAAAGCAGATGATGAAACGTCTTAAAGGTTACTCAACCTCTTGTCCACAAAATAGACTGTGTGACAGTGGTATTCGTGCATTCAACCCAGGTGGTGATTACTACTCATGTGGTTCTTTTGCTGATGATATGGATTACCCCATCGACTTTGAAGAAGAAATGAATGGTGAGATGCAGACGCCACTAGCGAATGATCCTCACATCCAAACAATGAAGATGGCTTGTTATACATGTCCAATGTTTGAAATTTGCAATGGTTGTAAGAAGACTGTGCGTGATATGAAAAGAGAAGGCACTGTTGAAGAACATTGTCGTAGAATGAAAACACTTGCTCCAAGAATACTTGCTACGAATGGAATGAGTCCTGATATGGTGACGCCTTATGTTGATGAATCTATCAATTAATCCCACATACTATTGCAACTTCAGTTGTGATTTTTGTTACTTGACGCCCGAACAGTTAAACGACAGGCACAAGATAACACCGTTATGGTTAGACCATTCATTGGGTCAGATAGATGATCCTATTGGACACGTCGATCTATATGGTGGGGAAATTGGTCTATTGACATCAGATTATTTTTATGCTATAAAAGAAAAGATACGTAAATATTATAAGGGTGATATAAACATCAACACAAACCTTTCTGCGTTTCCAGACTTCTTTCGAGACGATGATATCACTTTATCTGTGTCTTATGACTTTAGTGCAAGGGAGAAAGAACAGCATGTCCTAAACAACATGATGAACGCAAACAAAGACTTGTCTGTTCTAATCTTGGCTAGTCCGAAGGTATTGGAGATGGATGTTGAATTTATGATATTTACACTAAACATGGTGTCTAACATCAAGTCAGTAGAGATTAAACCATATTCAATTAACCAAGCGAACGCACACCCTGTAACACACAAAGACTTAATTAACCAAGCGAACGCACATCCTGTAACGCACAAAGACTTCGAAGATTTTGTTATTAAGTTTGATGAAGCAAAGACAGAGAAGAACTTTAACTTCCAGAATATTGATAATATATGGCGAAGTATATATAAAGAGTATGATGCATTTAGTAATGATCACGTCTATATCACCCCATCTGGTAAATTTGGTGTGCTTGAGTTCGATAAATATGATAAGGAATACTTCAAAGAATACAAAACATATTATGAATACAAGAAGTGGGCTAGAGAAGAACCTGAGAAAAATCTTAGCGAAATATGCAAAACGTGTACATATTATGGCAATTGTTTAACAGAACATTACCGATATGTTAAAGATTTGACTAATAGTTGTAATGGATACAAAGGATTGTTGGAATATTATGAAAGAATGGAAAGCTAGACAAAGCGCATATCATTTGACAGCATCTTTATTCAAAGATGACTTGACTGATGTTGAGATTAATTGGCAACCCGACTTGGTAGTTGAGTTTGCTCTACAGCACTTTAGAGAATATGTAGACGAATGGATTTATCCAGCCAAATCATATGTGGTTGCGATATGTTATGCCCATTGGCTCAATAGAGACTTCAACGAACCCTTCTTCGATGCACTTAACGATCCAGAATTGTTATTCAATAATGATCCGCATTTCGTGCCTTACTGGCAAGACAAAGAAACCTATGATGAGATATTACACCAACTAGACTTCAATGAGAAACTTGGTATGGTTCCTGACATCTACGAATACTACAAAGAGGAAATGTTATTTGGACTTTGAAATAACAAAACAACTTCTGGAAAGCAAGCGACCAGACATAGCAGAGATAGAGATGACGTTGTTTGAAAACTGTCATCTTAACTGTTCGTTTTGCCACCACGACAAGAAGTCTACCGTAGGTTTGTCAAGGGAAGAAATCTTCTCTAAGATACCTTTGGTTGAAGAACATGTTATTAAAATGAAGAATAGAGCCGATGTCATACAGATCAATATGCTTGGCGGTGAGTTGTTTCAAGATCGTATTTCCGATTGGGCATACGAGGTTTATTATGACTTTCTAGTAGAAATTAAAAAGATTTACGATGAACACAAACAAAACATTAAAGTAGTTTGGGTTACTTCATTTCAGTTCTCGAAAAGAGAATTGGTACAGAAGTTGCTTGATGATCTAAACGCCATAGACATACCATCTCACATTATTTGCTCATATGACTTTGATGGTAGACCTACGAAAGGTCCGTATGCTAAGAACATCGAATACTTCGCTGATTACATTACATCGATCAATATGGTTGCCACTACGCTGAGCATCAGAAAATTCATGGCTGACGATGATGAGTATTTTCATTACTTGTACGAGAAGTTCGACAACTTTTACTTTGATGATTACATTCCAGATCGTGGCTTCGATTATATGATCCCCTCAGATAGCGAATATCTTGAGTTCCTTAAATTCGTATATCACAACTACCCAGATATCAACCCAATCAAAGATTTGATCTACAATGAATCAAATCACATGCATTGCCTAGCGCTAAATAAGGTTACTATCTTTCCTGACAACTCTACATCTAATTGTAGATGGGATAGATATGATCAACGTGATTTCAACACTGAGTACAAGCCAAAAGATAATGCTGGCATGATGCAAGCTTATATGGATGAGAACGGTTGTTTATCATGTAAGTGGTGGAATAAATGTGGCTTTAGATGTTACACTCAATGGGACTGGAAGAATAGAGAACGAGACTTACCTGACTGCATCATGAGAATGTGGTTTAATTATATGGAAAAAACTGGACAAAACTTAATTACAGGATTTGATTATGAGAAGAAAAAAACTAGAGATTGAAGCGTACACTTATGATAAAAGTGTTTTTGCAAATTTTAAATGGACATCTAAGAGTAGAAAGCCATCGTGGTGGAAGAACTTGGTTACGATGTACACTGTCTATAACTCCAAGTCTGGCATTATGGTTCCAACCCCTACTGTAAAAGCTTGCCCTGGCATTACCCAATACATGCAAAAAGCTATTGTAATGAAGTTGTGGTCTGACATGATTTTTAGGGTAACACCTGATGGGAAAGTTTCATCCGCAAGCCCATTGCACTCGCATCAAGTTGGTACTGGTATGCACGAGCAAAGACAATATGGTGATGATCTTTACCCAGGATATGCTGTGCTAAAAATTGAAGCGCCTTGGTATTTAAAAACTAAGAAGCGTGTGGACTTTATGAACTGTGAGTTTCATTATAGCGAAGATTTGCGTAAACATGGAATACTTGTAGCACCGGGAGTTCTTAACTTCTACGATCAACATGCGATTAACGTATTCTTATTGTTTCCTCTGAAAGATGAGCCATACGAAGTTCGACTGAATTATGGAAATGACCTAATGGCGATTTATCCAATGGAAGATGTTGATGTTTCTTTTAAGAACATATTCGTAGATAGCTTGGAGCAATGGGGTAAAATTAACGATTCATTCCCAAGAACATTCTTAGGTCGCTATTACACCAGGAAACGTACAGAGCGTTAATTGATGGTGCTTCATATAACTTAGCACACCCTTATCAATACATGTCATCATATTAGGACAGGAGCCACAGTTTTTCGTTTCACTAGAATAAGTTAATTGTTCCATAAATTGAAACGATTTGGCTTCTGTCCATGACTCAATATCATTCTCATCTTTTACTTGAAACTCATCAGTACCAATTAATGCTATGTCATAAACGAATGGTGTCCAGAAAAACCTTTCATTGCAGTATGTGTAATTGAGTTCTAAACTTCCACCCTGTGCTTGGTCTATAAATGTCTTAGGCATAAGATCATCTGCGAAGTCGTAGCTCTTCCATTTCTCAATTAAGTGAGCATGCACCTTACTCTTAGGCGCACGGAAGAATGATGGGTTTAACGTGAGGATTGAGTCAAATCTATCTTCAACTAACTTTGACATCTCAAGTACCTTAGAATTGTACTCATCATCATTGCCCATATTGTAGACCATGTAATAGTTTAGATCATCTGTGAAACCATTCAGAAGGCTTAACCTTTCCTCAACCCAATCCCAATCTACTGGTGGTTGTAGTGCGATGTTGGCATCATACATAAAGCCATCTATCTTAGGTATACTATTGAGTAGATCAATTACTTCTGTTGAGATGTTGGTTAGAGTCGTCACGAATTGTATAGTAGAAACTTTACTCAAACACTCTCGAAACGTTTCGTCCTGCAGCAATTCAATGACGTTGTTGTTGCCAAATAAATCAGTAGGTCCGATGTTTATTGTAGATACTCTATACCCATTATCGTTGAATAAGTCAATAGCATTGTTTAATCTATCGTAAGAACCCATGTTAGAGCCAAGTTTGTTTACAAAACAACCTTTACACTTGAACTCACATCCAGATAAAACTTCGCAATTAAACTGTACTTTGATTTCATGTCCCTCAGAGAAGGATAGATTAAAGTCCTTGTCAGCTTGGGCGGAACGTCTATTGTTAGTAACTATTCCCATGGTAAACCTCATCATCAAATAAAGCAATAACATCTTTATTTAGGATGCATTCTTTACGTCCATCAAACACAGTATCCATTATCATAGGAACCATTCTATTCACGCATATGTTTAGGTACTTACAGCTTCCACATTCCTTGTCTCCACTCTTTTCCATTTGCGATACAACAACTTCATCTTTCTTTTTTAGAATGTAATCAGATATATCTGCATCTGGCAACCAATGCCAACTGTCATCAACTTTAAAATCATCTGTGTGTATCTGAGCGTTTTCGTATATGAAAGGAGACAAATACATATCACCATGATATATACTTACCACAGAATAGTGGAATGCTTTATGTGATACGTCCCCTTGTAGGAAATGAAACTTATTTTTAAAACGATGTGGGTCTACAGCTAAACGAGATAACATGTCATTCCATTCGAATAGCTTGTTTCCGTGCTTTGCACTATGATTAAATGATCTGACAACAGAGGGCAAAACTTCAATAACTGTTTCATACTTTGAGCGAACAAAATCGATAGCAGGGTACAATATGTCCTCTACTCCTTGTACGATATTAGTAGCCATGCTTATTTCGAAGTTCAGAGAACTATTCTTAAAAGTCTCAATTCTTTCGTCTAATGCATTTAAGTATTCTGGATCGTTCATTAGACGGTTTAAGTCTAGTGCAATTTGAACATCCCACGCCTCAACAACTTTGCCCAAGGGTGAGTTCTCAATAGACTTAATTTTACTTTCTATATCTTTCTCAGATAACGAGCCAAGTATAGAACAGTTGTGCTGAATGTTTCTATTGTCTTCTGGCATCATCAGGATAGCATCAGCAAGTTTTAGGTTGTTGATGATCTCTTCTAAGTTCTGTGCGCCGTAGAAGTCAGTCGGACCTATTACAATATCATCTAGTACAATATCGTCTCTATCTTTTAATTCATATGCCAATGAATGAAACGTCGTGATTGATCTTGGGTTCCAATTGCCTTTGCGTTTCACAAAACAACCGGGACACATATACGAGCAACCTTCAAGTATCTCAAGATTGACTTGTATCTTGTACTGCTTCATACTGTCTATAGAAGTGAACTCTTCGCCCACTCCACCGCCACTTACAATGTCTTTCCAGTCATTGTTTAACATAAGAAATATCCTCAATTCTTTTTAATTCTGGGTCATCATCCTCAGTAACCAGAAACTTCTTTCGATAGCCTTGTTTATCTTTCTCTACAGTGTACCCATCCCATTGATACATTGTTTGGGCGGGTGCGTTATAGTTATGTATGTTATTTAGCATGTTCTCCTTAGGAGCAATACAACGATCCACGCCAAGGTAATCTCTTAGCATTATGATCTTTCTGTTGTAACAAGAGAAGAACAAGGGACAATCTTCACACTCAGTTCCCTTAGCGCTTTCTATTTGTTGCTCCACCATAACATTAACTGAGTTAAAGTTATCTACTTTGAACATGTCATGGTAGATAGCCATATTTTCATACATAAACGGACTAAGATACCACTCGCCTCTTTTGTAGTTCAACACCGTATAGTTCATTCCTGCATGGCTGTGATCTACCATAATATTGTTTAGTTTAGATTCACGATGCCATGTGCTAAAGTATTCATTAAATTCATCAAGGGTCTTTAAGATTATGTTTGCCTTGTGAGAGCGAGACACAGAAGGAATGAAGTCTAATATGGTATCAAAACGTTTTACAGCTTGATCATGCAATGCTTCGTAATCTAACCCATAATCTTTTATATTAACAACGAACGTATATGTGACCTCATGCTTGAGGTTCTTGTCTATGTAGTTTAGTATTTCTGATACGTGTTCAATATAATCTTCATTGAAGAATTTGTGTGGGTTAGTCGCAATACCAATTTCAATCTCTGTGTCAAGGTTTACATTATCAGTAATGTATTGACAAAACCTTTTAATATCTCCATCAATAAGGGTTGACACGAATGCAAGTATTGGGCTATTATCATTGATAATATCTAACAGATGTGGCATAACCTCATAGAAGTTTTCAGAGGCAAGAAAGTCAGTCGGACCTATAAGCATCTCATCAACAAGAATACCTTGATCAGTAATGTCTCGTATAAACCTCTTGGCATTCTCTAGCTGATGCTCATCACTACTGTTGCCACGTCTGTGTACGAAGCACCCAGGGCATTTGTGGTGACATCCATCCAAGACATCAAGTTGTATCTTCACTGCGCTCACTGGCTTAGTTTGCGTCTCTGTGGTCATTTCGTAGTGTAGGTTGTTCTTAATTAGAGGCATACATGTACTCCTTAAGAGCAACACAACTGCCTAATCCTCTCGACTCCATATACAAGTGTATGTTGCGCTCAGCACAACTCATCATGTATTCACAACCATTACAATCATCAACTTGTTGTGCATATTCGATATTATCATATAAAGTATTAGCATCCATAGTTGTTTCGAACTGTGGTGTTCTTTGTATGATCACGTCGTATAAGAATGGGTTGAGGTATAGCTTGTTATTATAAAAACTATAGTTTTGGCAACCATATCCATTAAACTTAGCATCAAAGAACGTGTAAAGGTTTAGCCACTGTTTGTCGATTTTTTGTTCTACCATCTCACGTCTAAAGTTTTCTAGGTGTTGACTTACTTTACCTCTAACGTTCCTATCAGTAAGGAAAGAAGGTGTTATGACAACAGGAGCATTGAAATCATCAAATACTCTTTGAGCTAATTCATTATACGAAATTCTTTTGAATATATCTTTGTGGTAATTGACACGAAATTGAACTGAGCCTAGTTTAAACAATTCTAAATTCTTATAGAAATGATCGTTATCTCCATCAAGATACTTATCTATATCTAAAACAATCTTAAAGTCAATATCAGGAACACGGTGAATGTTTTTATACAAAGACCATATCTTTGCAAGTTTATCTTTGACCATTGCGTATGGTTGTGTAAGCGTAGACGTGAAACCAATAGCTGAAATCCCATAGAGCTTTTCCATATAGGGATGGTTCATAATATCACTAAAGTTCTCAGCATCAAATATGTCTGTAGGTCCGACGGTTATTTCGTCGGGGTAATACGCACCTTTGATAAGAAGATTATACAGAGTTTCTAGGTTGTCTGCCTTAGTCAAGTTCTTTCGAGGGATAAAGCAACCCGGACACATTTGGCTACAGCCATGCAATATGTCCAGATTGATTTCTGTTCTAAGAAAGTCTGTGTTTATGGGGCTTTCGTCTGCATTATAAGAGTAATATCCCGCATATGTGCTATTCAGATGGACTATCATCAAACTTATCTTCGATCTTGTCGATAGATTCTTCGATGTGGTCGCCTTCAGATTCCTCTAGCAACTTATTCAAGTCTAGAGTCTCAATTTTAACCCAAAACCAGTCGGGGAACATCGCCATAATCTGATCAATAACCCTAGTCTCATTCATGATGTAGTACAAATCTTTGCCAAAATACTTTGGTTGTGCATTGTAAACTGCTTTATTATACGTCGTACTAACACCCATGTTGTGAACGATACACAAAAATCCATCCCACGCTTCTGTGATGAAACGCGCAACATTAGGTCCACAGTTCGATGGCTTATCATAAACCTCAATATCACCCACAAAGTTCTTGAGTTCTACCTCAATTTCTTTGTCTTGTTCATTTAGGTTTTCATATAGATTTGTCATCGCCCACGGCACGGCATCTCTAATAGTTTCGATTAGTTCATCAACTAATTCGAGGTTACCTTCGATATATTCATGTACTTTTTCTTCTGGAAACAAAAGAAGCAACTTCTTTTCGGCATCGTTAATATCGTAGTGCAATCTCATTCTAACGATAACTGAGAGCATGCGTACAAGAATTGGACAATCAACCATAAAATCTGATTTGATGTATTCCGTAACCAATTCTTCATCCAAGAAAGTAAACCCAGCCTTAAAGTTAGTATTCGCCAAGTATATGATAATATGCTTAGCACTCAACTTTTCTTTAGTCCTGTGGTAATCTACGTACAGAATAAAATCTTTATTTTTTTCTTTTTCCTTATAGATCGCAACCAAATCTTGGGGCGCAAGAGGTAAAGTGTAAGCTTTAAAGTTCTTCTCACGCTCTGAAAATTTATGATCGTCAAATTCTCTATCTGGGTTCAAGTTATTTTCATTATCATTCATTTATTACATCCTATAATGTGTATTTGTGTATCAAGTATGGAATTCTATTCTGTCTCTTAGAGAAGAACTGAACATCAGTGTTAATAAGTCTCAAATCTTCTGTTAGGTTATCCATGTCAAAACTGCGCTCAAGCACCTTCTTAACAATAGGGAATACATTGCTTATTTCGGTATACATATCCCAAAATTCCCAACCATCTCTTGTATTATCTCTTTTATCAGTGTGGGCAAGAATGAAAGCTTCGTTATCTTTTACTGTATTCCATAGTTCTTCTAATTTATAAAACGCAATTTGATAGTTGCCCTTATTAGCGGCTTTCATGTAAACCTCATTAACAAACAATTGCTTGTCTACTGGTAGATCATTAGCATTCATCCAATCAATTACAGAAAGGATGTAGGCTAAATAGTGGCGACGTGATGTAAAGTGTTCCATAACATCTTGTGCCATATCAGCACTATGAATTGTAAACTTCTCAATCAACAATGATTGTACTTCCGCACATGGGTAGTATTCATTTAAGAAGAACAAGAAGTCATAGCTGAAGTTCTTGCCATTTTGATATGTAACGTCGAATGGTGGTGTTTCTGGGTTGTTGAGAATAGCTTCAACAGTATCAGACATATCTTGAACAGCAGGAGCCGCTGACATGAATGTAAACATACTATCGCAGTCGAAGATTTTTTCCATAAAATCGCCAACCATGGTGTTGATTGTTGCCGTAGAGGCATCAGGATAGAAACCAGATGCAGTCAGCAATCCAGCAGCGTATCTTGCATGGATTTGAATTTGATCTTCTTCTTCCCAAGCTACAAGAATATACTTTTCACTATTTTGGATAAACTCACTAGTACAAACTTCTTCCCAAGGTTTGAAAATGATGTCAACACCAGCACCTGCGCGAATGCTATCGGCACGTACTCTTACATCATACTCGACGATTTTGCTGTCTGGCATTGATGATTCAATCATGCAAACCGTTCTAGGTGTTTTCGTGTGGTAAAATGAGTTCATCTCGAAAAATACAGTTTCGAGGTTAGTTGAGTTTGTAATATACTTTCTGTTATTCAAAAAATAAAGGTGTTGGCCTATCATGATGTCACTCCTAGTTTTTCCATCGCATCGTCGTTCCAAGTCCAATCGTATGGGTTATATTCCGCAAGGACATCTTTGTTTAAAACACATCCATCAACGTTTAAAGTTTCTTGAGCTTCAAAAATCAATCGGGAAGCACATGCTACCGCGAATTGACATCCGTTACAATCAGATACCTTACTTGATCTATTTATACCCTTCGTCACTAGCTCATTTTTACGATCCAATATTTCTTCGAATGTAAGACCTGTGACGTCTAGGTTTTTATTGTTTAAGAAGAATGCTTGCTCATGTAGCATTACATTCAAGTGTGTGGTAGGTCCGTTTTCTCCTGGTACGATTGTAAGACCAACAAAGTTGATTGAGTTACAATACAAGTTAGCCATTGACATAACAGTTTCTTGTGCATTATCTTTGTCAATAACTTTACCAAGAAAATCATTCCAACCAAATAGGTTTCTACGCTGTACCAACTGTGATCTCGCCCTTGAGAAAGCTGGGTTCATCTCTACAATAGTTTCGTATTCGTTTACTGATTTTTGAATGATCTTATTGTATGTTTCTTTGTCAATCTTCTTACCAACAACATTAGATGCTTGAAGCGTCCAAGACCAATCCATTTGCTTTGGTGTATTATTCTTAAAGAACTCTACTTTTTCCATAACATTGTCGAAATATTCGTCATCGTTCAACATCTGTTCTACTCTGCCAATTGGCATAATAAACTCAATGATCATGTCACGACGGTATTTGTCTTCGTCATCAAGGACAGCAAAGATTTCTTTTACTTTATCCATAGTAGCAATATCAAACTTAGCAGGAGCGGCAATACGAGCGCCTGTGTGTTCTCTCATAATCTCTTGGACTACTGAGTTATTTAATACTGACTCTGTGTTCTTGGCTGTGAAGAAGTCTGTAGGTCCGATAACAAATTCTCTGAGGTTAAGACCAGTTCTGGCTACACCATCAGCAAGTTCCTTTGCTCTGTCGATGATCTGTTGGTTCATATCAGGATCGATGTTCTTATCGACAAAACAACCCAAACAACCGTGATCGCATCCAGCCAAAACTTCCATCTGAATGAGAACATCAAACTTGGATGCACTATCAGGAGACAAACTCTCTGGACCAGAATATCTCATTTGCTTACAATATGATTTTTGCATTGTCATTTTAACGTCTTCCTCTTGATGTATGACAGCTACTATGGCAACTAGCATGGCATGCGTTAATTACTTGATACGTACTATTAATCCTACCTTCAATTAGGTCAACCGCTCTTCTTACGTTGTCTTCTACAGTATCTACGATATCTTGTGCATACATAAGCTGACCGCCATTAATACCACCGTCAATATAGTTATTGAATAGGGTATTGTTTGCGTTTACGTATTCATATCTTCTAGTAAAGTTGGTATTTGTAGTATATTGTCTACCGTCAAGCCTCAACGCCCCACCCCACGTACTATCAAACCGATAATATCGAACATACGTATTTACCGTATATGTAATAGTTCTATCAAATGTTCTGAGTTGTGCGCCACTATATGTTTGCACCCAACTGTTAATATCACCTCTATCTGCGGTCATTAGCGTCTACCTCTCGATGTGTGGCAACTACTATGGCAACTTTGGTGACATGGACGTGCAGTCATACTTCTGTTGGTTATTCTGCCTTCGCACAAATCAACCGCTCTTCGCACAACACTGTTAATTGAATCAATAACATCTTGGGAACGGATAATCCCACCAGTATATATTCCACCATCAAGGTAGTTATTAAACAATGTGTTGTTTGCGTTAACGTATTCGAATCTGTGGTAATGGTTCGAACGACCATACCAACCATAGCCGTTAACAATCATCCATGATCCATAAGTGCTATCGAAACCCCAAATACGAACCCAAGAATCAATGGCAATATTAATGCCCCTATCAAAGGTTCGTAGTTGTGCGCCCGCCTTAGATTGCATACTACTATTCAATTGTGCATATGTTGGCATATTATACTTTCACCTCTACTTCACCGTCCTTACTGTCAGAAAGGGCGATACCAATAATCTCATAGCTATTTATACCGGGAGTTCCATAGTCCACACCCTTAGCTTTACCGTCGCCCGCAGGGATTACCCACTGACCTTTTTTGACGTCTTCGCTTACTAGGCATGGGATACGACCTTTAAGAGCAATGAATGGGTTCATTCTTGCTTTCACGGAATTACTTCCGGGTTCAATTCCCATATCGTTCATTTGAACCGCTGGGTTTGTTGAGATAACACCCACGAGAGGCATTCCAGGCTCCCACTTAGTAATCTCAGAGTCACCGTCAAGGTTCATACCCATAACAGTTGCATTTTCATACATGTCGTCTGCCGAATATCTTTCCGCAAGGTCAGCCCATCTTGCTGACGTAGCTGTACCAACATATAGACCGTTGTTATCAACATATGATTTGTCAGAACCATCTCTACGGAATTGGCAAATTCTATTAGAGTTAGCACCAGCAACAATATACATACGGTTTGAGTGATATTCAATCTTACCAACATCGTTCCCTGGGTTACCTGTCCAACTTTCGTTACCTTCTTCACGGAATTCGATTGCAGGAGAATAACCATCTTGCATTCGTGTGCGCAATATCCACTGCCCACCAGTGTTCAGATAGCCACAGTAGTTGTTACTCGCACCGTGTAGCCACATGCGAATGTTACCATTATACGTTGCTCTAAGCTGTACGTGAACATCACTGTTGTTATTATTGCCAGTAAGTGCAAAATATCTACCTTGATACGAATATGCATGGAAGCCTGTATTTTGGTTATACAAACCTTCGCCAGAGTTGTCATTACGGAACCAGTTACGAGCATAAATCTCGTTGGCACGAACACTCGTGTTGAAGTTAGATGCACTTGACGGATCACAATAGAACCCAGTGTTGTTCGAGTCGTAGAAAATAGGCGCACGGAAACTGAATGCTGAGTAAGCATAGTTTGCATCGCCATAAACTCTAAACAAGTCGGTGTTATTAATAGTACCAGTTGCCTGACCGTGGCGACCAATCATAAAGTCAGCACCAGAACTATTGTTGACGTTTGAGTCTAGGTTAATATACACAGAACCATATGAGTTGATACGAATATCATCAGCATTGCTACCAGAAGCGTTTCTTGAAGAGATTGAGTGGTTTGTGCTGTTGTCACCGTATAAGGTAATAAAGTCGCCCATATCTCTTGCGTTAAGTTGATCCCATTCGATTGTACCCATTTGAGATGTAGACGCAGGGTCTGTATAACGACCTGTGTTATTTGAGTCGTAGAAGATAGGTGCGCGTAACGAACCACCAGCTTGTAATGCGTTGTTAACGTATACGTCATTTTGACCCAAAGGATCAGAACCGTTGTTGATTGACATAACCTGAGTTGTACTATTCGCATCGTTCATGAAGCGAATGCCGTTATAACTATGATAAGCACCCATACGGATACCAGTGTGGAAAGCAATTTTCAAGTCTGGATATGGGTTAGACCAACCACCTGGTTCTCTGTAAATTGCGTAAGAGTCAGATTCATTAGATGAGAAGTATATACCAAATGCGTCGTTTTGTGAAACATCATCTTTGTGTACAAATCTATTTGCTCTAATGTCACCATTAAAGAGTGAGTCGCTAGATGGGTTCACAAAGTAAGACGTGTTGTCTCTATCGTACATGATAGGAGCGTAGAAGCTATGGTGTGCATCTACGACACTATTGGTAGTTCTTAGCGACCAACCACTATCTTGCGACAAGAAACCAATCTCGTCAGAGTTAGTTGCATATACTCTACCACGATACACATCAGCGTTCGTTGAGAACTCAAGAGATATTGTATTCTGTGCAGAACGAATTCTCCAACTGTCACTATCACTAGAATAGAAGTGCATGTTGTTTGGTGTGTTGTAAAGACCACGACCAGATGTATCGTTACGGAACCAACCATCGTTGTAGATTTCTCCACGAACATCAAGAATATTAACGATAGATGTAGATGCAAAGTCTCCATAATATGCTGTGTTGTCACGATCATAGTAACGCCCAGCATATGTACTACCCTGTGAGTAGATGTTATTAGCACGGAAGCTTTCATAGCCAGTACCAGGATTGTTTCTGATCTGAATTTCAGAGTTAGAAGCTAGTCTGATCTGAGAAGCAACTCTGCCACCCCAATGGAAACCAATCCTTGGTGCTGTAGCATCGTTATCTGTTTGTGCGCCACCGTAGTTGTACTCACGTACTTCGATTGCCGCATGTGAGTAAGATGCGTTAAGGTTCTCGCCAGCAACTTCTAGGTGCTTAATCTTAGATATGCCCGATGGGTTTACAAAGAAGGATGTATCATCTGCATCGATGAAACTAGCGGCATAGAAGTTAGAACTTGAACCACCACCTGGGTTGGCGTTGTAGATAGCCAGATCAGAGTAAGCAGAATATGCTGTACCTGAGTTCCAAGTTTGTTGCCATAGACGCATACCACGACCAGACTTCTTAAACATAAGTAAGTTGTCTGATCCACCAGAAGCGTCACCGTATGATCTAAGGTGTAAGTAATCAGCATATGGTGCTGTGTTATTGTTGTTCCATGATGTGAAACCAAACGTTAGGCGGCTTGCACTATCTTCATTTGGCTCAATAATTCTATTGTCTTTACTGCGCAACTGCCCAGAACTTCCAGAAACACTACCTGTGATGACATTATCAACTGTTAAACCCAAGAACCTTGATGTTCCACCAAAGTTACCGAAGTAAGTTGTATTGTCGCTATCATAGAAGATAGGCGAACGAACTTGATTAGTACCTAAGAAGAAACCATCTTTGGTAGAGGCTTGTTCTACGCCACCCCAATGAAGTTCTGTATCACCTGCTTGGCGATAGATCGTAGCCCACTGATTGTTCGTATCGTTGTAGATACCAGCAACCCCTGCGCCAGATGACATGAATACCCAATCGTCATTGATCGCATAACCTGCATATCCACCAGTATTACCAGTTACACGAATTGTACCGTATTGACCTGATACGTTATCAATGTAAGTAGAAGCACTACCCATTTCGAAACGGTTAGCTCTAACAGTATTCATCACAGATGTACCACCAAAGTCACCGTAATAAGCATTATCATCAGAGTCGTAGAAGATATTAGCATACGCGAGTCGTAGAAGATGTTAGCATACGCGCCGTTTAGAACAGTGTGTGTGCCACTAACACTAACGTTTCGTGACATATTCCAATCACCGTTAGCATCTGTCCAGTTACTATCCGTAACAAATCTTAGTCTGTCTGGATTAGTTCCTTCTGCCATGCGAAGCATTTGGCGACCACCAGAAACAAGTTGCATGTCATCGTTACCGACAAATCTAATATATGTATCAGTATCACCATTGTGTCTGATATATTCATCAGCACGTACTTCGTTAAATACGGAAGTTCCTGCTGGGTCTGCGTAATATGCTGAGTTGTTAGAGTCACGGAACCTTGTTGCATCCATGTAACGAGCCGCAACAATATCACCAGATGTCGTGATAGTAGCACGACTTACAGCCGCATATCCAGCGACACCCAAGTTGTCGGATGTAAACTGTAGATTACCCAAGCTATTTGTTGTCAAATCGTCTGGCGATTCAAATATTGCCCATTCACTACCGCCAGTCCAACGAAGACCTTCATTCGGGCCGGGATCATTGAATGTGATATTGTTTACATTTGTAATATTACCGTTTGTCCAATCCCATGTACCACCAACTTTACCACCAGTACGTGGATTGAAAGAGTAAGTAGAATTTGAAGCATCACGGAAGTTCGTAGCGTCAACGTTAGTACCTATGACAGTATCGCCTGTAATAGTACCAAGAACATCAAGGTTTACACCGATTGTACCGCTATTATCAATAGCCATCGAATCTGCTTTGATCTTCACCGATTGTACCGCTATTATCAATAGCCATCGAATCTGCTTTGATTTTACCTTGTACGTCAGACCTTTTCAGAATAGGAGGTCCGAATTCTCGTGTAGCACCACCAGCACTATGGTTCATAAGAGCAATTAGACGAACATATCTAACACCAAGCCCATCAGAACCATTGTACGCTGTGTGGCTAGTTGGTACTGTGTGGTATCCCTTATACTCATTCCAAGAAGTAGAAGTTACGTTAACAGAGGATGCCGCAAAGTATACAATACCTTCGTTCGCATCGATAGGGTTCTTGTCTTTATCGTATTGTCTAACACCAAGGAAGAAGTTACCACCTGTACCAGTGATAAGTCTTACCGCCATTTCAGCATAGATTTCTTCGCCCGGTTCAACAGGGATGTAGTCAGAGTCAAAGCTTCTGAAAGCATTTGTTCTCAGAGCATAACTAGCGGCAAAAGGTCCGTCACCGTTCTTTACATATTCACTAGTTGTTCCTGTTGCGTTATTTTCTTCACCTTGCATAGGCTGAACAACACGTTTGTCCCAATAATCTGAGGCGTCAAACATTTTCATGTCAGCAAGACCAGAGCCGTATGTTTTCAACAAGCCAAGGTCTTCGTTACCACCGTTAAGCGCCAAGCTACCAAAGATACCAGCGCCATAAGCTTGGATGTTGCCGTTTTCTTCGAACCAGAAACGCTCACCAATCCCATTAAAAGAAAGTGCCATAGTAGAACGAGTGTTTCTAGTCTTGTGCAAGATCGATGGGAAGTTGGCATCAGCCGATGTGTTTTGGATTACAATCATACGTTCTTGAGCAGATTTAACCTCAAGAGGATACGTAGTGTTGTTGAAGATCGCACTATCCCCAGCCTTAACAGACTTTAATCTGGATTGCCCTGCTAAGTCAGCATAGAATGCTGAGTCATTCAAGTCGTAGAAGATAGGTGAGCGCATAGAGTTGGGTGCAGAACCATAACCGTTTTCAGCACCAATTTGGTGAATGTTGTTTGAATGCAGTCTTGTAAAGTTGTTTCTGTTTGCAGTCAGTGACCATTCATTGTCAGTCTCGTTATACAGACCCATTTCTGTAGCACCACTTGATATGAAGCCCCAGTCGTTGCTAATCATATAGCCAGCATAACCGTCTCTTTCACCTTCAACCATAATAGTCCCCTTAGGACCTGATGGCGAGTCAATGCTTAGAGAAGTTCCATCCATTAGGATTTGATTTGTTCTCACAACATTTAAGATAGATGTGGTTGCTGGGTCTAGGTAGAATGCGCTATTATCTGAATCGTAGGTAGAATGCGCTATTATCTGAATCGTAGTAACGAGGTGCATAGACACCTACTGTGAAATCAGCGGAGTCTGCATCTATAGACAAGCGAGTTGCGTTAGCTGTCTGTACTCTAAATCTGTTGTTAGCGTCAAAACCAAAACGAGTAGTAAGATCACCTCTATGACTGATCCAATCATCAATGTTGATGCTGTTCAACTCAGATGTGGATGCTGGGTCTAGGTAATACGCATTGTTGTTGCTGTCATAATACGCAGGAGCATAGACGTTTTGAGAGAAGTCGATGGAGTCGCTATCGATGTTAACTTTTTGTGTGCCACCAACAAATACTTTGAAAATGTCATTACCAGAAAATCCGAAGTACGTATCATTATCACCATTATGGCGAATGTAATCATCAAGATCAATGCGGTTCATTACCGATGTTCCTGATGGATCAACAAGATAAGAATTATTTGCGGAATCTAGCATCCTTGGTGCAATTAAATCAACCGATGACGTAACAGATGTGTCAGCAACAGTAAGTCTTGCTGTTCCACCAGTTGTCAGAGCGATTTGATCATTTGCTGGGAAGCCGATGTTTGTGTTTACGTCACCATCATGCCTGATTGTACCAGAGATGTCAATGTTATTCATTCTTGAGGTTGAAGCAAAGTCGCCAAAGAAAGTATCATCATTGCTGTCTTTAAACTGCGCGGCTATCATATTGCCAGCAGTAGAAACATCTTTATCACCACGAACTTTAACCGTAGCGGTGTCGTCCATATAGAAACCACCACCTGATCCGAAGCCTAGCTCATCACCTTTAAGGAAAGTAGCTGTGCCAACACCAACTGCAAATGCATCATCATTGCTAGTCAGTTGTACTGAACCACTTACATGAAGAATACTATTTGTTTTTGAACCAACTACTGGGGTTGCGTCCATTGTTGCGTATGTAGCCGCTTGATCTCCAATGATCACATCGCCATCAGTTGCATTAGCAGTAAGCAAGAAGTTTGCATTCGAATCTGCAATAGCCCAAGTCATATCATTGTCGATGACTTGGTACATGTTGCCGAATGAATCGCCTCTGAGAGTAGTTGCGACTGCGCCGTTAACTCTAGTCTCGCTGATTAGGTTGCCAACAACGAATGGGTTGTTGCCCATGCCATACTTGTTTAATGATGTTAGTGGCAAACCACCAGCACCACCAGAAATTGACATCAGAGGATTTGAAGATGCACCTGTGGTTCCATAAGGAGCGAGTGTAATACCGCCTTCGCCTGTGGTGTCATTTGATCTTGCGTCATCACCAACGTTACCAACAACAACCTTAGCATTAACTGCCAAAGAGGTTGTAGTGTTGTCAAGGTCTAGTCTGTATGTAGTTCCAGTTGGAGCGTAATATACAGGCGCACGAAGTTGTACTGTAGACACAGCTTCTGTATCACTGATACTAACCCTACTTAATCCGTTAGTAGATAAATTAATAGTGTTTGTGCCGAAAGCAAGACTTGTTCCTACATTACCATTGTGGAATAATTGATCATTAATACCAATATCATTCAACACAGATGTTCCTGCAGGGTCTGCAAAGAAGTTTGAATCTCCTGAGTCAACAAACCTTGGCGCAACCATGTCTACTGTAGCGGTTACCGCACTATCTGATATTCCAAGTCTCTCAGCACCACCTGTTTCCAAACCAATAGTATCTGTTCCGAAAGCAAGTTTTGTATCTGTGTCACCGTTATGGAATAGTTCTGAGTCAAGCCCTAGTGAATTAAACACTGATGCGCCACTTGGATCAGCTAAGTAAGTATTGTTATCTGCATCAACGAACCTTGGTGAAATCATGTCTACTGTAGAAGTTACGCTAGTATCAGTAACCGTAAATCTTGTAGCACCACCTGTGTTTATGTTTACTGTGTCAGTACCAAAATTGATATCTGTGTCTGTGTCGCCATTATGGAAGATACTTGTATCAATTCCAATGTTGTTCATTACTGACGTGCCAGCAAAGTCACCGAAATATGTATTGTCACCACTGTCTAAGTAACGAGGCGCACTAACGTCATTGGCAAACAAAGCACCAGTGTTAGTAAGTGTTAGTCTTGTTGTTCCATCAGTGTCAAGTTTTATAATGTCTGTGTCAAAAGATACTTTAGTGTCAATATTTCCATTATGGAAAAGATCACTGTCAAGTCCAAGATTGTTGAAGATTGAGTTTGCTGCTGGCTCTGCAAAATATGCATTATTATCACCGTCAAGGAACCTTGCACCAACAATATCGTTACCTACAACCCAATTACCAGATGCGTCCATGTAAGCACCAGTAGCATAGTTAAGGCTAGAGCCAAGGAAACCAATGTTACCATTATCAGAAGAAAGAACGCGGTTGTTGCCAGCACCTTTCATAGTAAGCAAAGCAGAACCAGTATCGTTACCAATAGAGACTGTACCTTGCAGTTCAAGGTTGCCAGTGGCAGTATCGTTAGCATCTGAACGTAAGAATTGTGCCGCTTCTAATCCGTCTACTGTATCAGCGTCAAACCCATTGCCAGCACCTTCATCCGCTGTTGTGATGATACGACCTAAATCAGTACCTGCTGAGATTAGTTTAAACCAGTCGTTTGTTTCATCCCATTGAATAGATGAGTTTGCCAAATCACCACGAGAGACTTCCCACCCAGCATTTTCTGTTGGAACGCCAGTTAGAAAGTTGCTGTTGAGTGTAATAATATTATCAGCAATTAGAACTGTTTCTGATTGAACTTCAACTCTTGTACCTTGCACTGTAAGATTACCAGTGATGATATAATCACCGTCCAACGTATCGTTTTGGTCAGAGCGCACAAACGATAGAGAATCGATACCATCAAGTAAATCAGCATCAAGACCAGAGCCAGAACCATCATTGCCTGCGTACCAAATAATGGAACCACTAACAGTTGGCGCACGTTTGAAGTCAATACCAGAAGTGTTAAATTCTAAGTCAACCGCATTATTATAGATAACTTCAACACCAACAGTATTATCATAAAACTTAATACCATTACTTTGACCACCATTTAGAATGCTGTAGTCGCCAGTAGCAAAATTAGTAATCTGTAGTGAATTGCTGTCGCCAACAAAGTTAGCAATAATAGCACCATTACCACCACTATTAGTCGCAGTAAGAGATGCTGTGGATGGAGTTGCTTGTGTTACTTCAACAGCACCAGTTAGCTTAGAGCTTCCAGTAACCTGTAGTTTATTTGTACCGTCATCTGCGGAAGTGCCAATTAGAACGTTATTCTCTGATTGGAGTCCGTTCTTGACTATAAATTTCTTATCGTTTGCCATGTTGGTTCACTCTCCCCAGATTCGGCTTATACTATGCTTTTATTGTATTTATAACAATTTATCCTGTTATTAACGTTCCCACAATTTTATATGTTGTGGAATTTGAACTTGCTGGTGTGCCTTTAAGTGTTAACAAAGGACCCGAAATCTCTACGTCATATGTTGCTAAGTCGCTACCAGATGTCGATATAGAACCAAATTCTGTACCCATAGCTGTTGATCCATCATGCGTAATCAACAATTTCGTGATGTGTCTTGTAGTCCCATCTTTCGCTTGAATAATGATTTCAGCACTACCGAACGCTGAATGTGGGAATGAGTAAAGGTCTGCTTGGCTAGTCGCACTAGTAGTGGTTGTTTTAGAAATCATTCTTGAATGATCTTGTTCAATGTCATTATTGACAGTCAACTTACCACTCATTGTATCGCCAGTAACGTCTACAAACTTAGCGTCTGCTTCTGTCTCAGTATAATAACGACCATCTAACTGCCCACCATTCAACTCAGCTTCTGTGTAATAACGACTATCCAATTGACCATTAGTCAATTCTGTTTCTGTGAAGTAGCGAGTATCTAGTTGACCATTAGTCAATTCTGTTTCTGTGAAGTAGCGGTTGTCAAGTTGACCGCCATCCAATTCAGCTTCTGTATAGTAGAGGCTATTTAACTGCCCACCATCTAGCTCAGTTTCTGTGTAATAACGATTGTCAAGATCAGTGGATGATACACTTACAACGTGTCCGAATGTGTCAAAAGATGCGTCCTGTAATACAGAACCATCTGAGTTATCAATATCAGCAACAGAAGAAGTGTCTGCGTGTGTAATTGAGATGGATGTATTAGAGAAATCGTTTAGCGTAAAGTTGCCAGTTCCTGTTAGACCAGACGATGCAGTAATTGTTACCAAACCATTTCCGATTTGTCCAGAAGCCGCCGCTGATGCCTCAGCCAAGATGTCTGATTTATGAGAGCCATCAAGCAAGTCTGCGTCTAGTCCAGATGCCGCGCCATCAACTGTTTGAATTGCAGTCATCAACTCAGCCGCTGTCTGATCAGCCGTAGCATTTGGTTCGATGTTGTCTAATTTAGCACCATCAACAGAAACGTCTCTACCATCAACAGTTCCAGATACTGTGATATTACCTGTTACATCAATATCCTGACCAAATGTATCAACCTCTACGTAATAACTTGTGCCATCACCAGTTTGTAGCAATAGTGTGTTGTTTGCACTATTCCATGTGAAGTCATCAACACCAGATACTGACGATGTTGTAACCGATGTTAAACGACCATCTTCATCAACTGTAATTACTGGGACAGAGGTTGCAGAACCATATGAGCCTGCTGTTACACCAGTGTTTTCCAATTCAGTCGCAATAGTCATCACACCAGTATTTGATGTAGCCGTACCTGTGACCTTACCTGTTAGTGTGAGTTCAAGACCATCTTCCAACGTGTCGAGTTTAGCACCATCAGCCGCAATGTCACGACCATCGACTAATCCAGATACGAATATATTATTAGCACTAATGTTGTTAAATGCTTCTATTGGTGTGTGGAAGAAGCCACCATCAGCCGTACCAATGGTAAACGTGTTATTCGCTGTAGTAAATGATGTGCTGTCAACCCCTGCAACAGACACCGTACTTGCGGCTGTAAGTCTACCATCTTCATCAACTGTAAATACAGGTACAAGAGAAGCAGAGCCATAGGAACCAGCAGTGACGCCTGTGTTCGCTAGTTCTGTGGTGAGGGTCATGATACCAGTGTTGGAGAACGCTGTACCAGTCACCTTACCATCTAGGGTGAGGTCTAAGGTGGATGGGGGTACATTTGTGAAGTTAGTATAGTCAAGGTAGTAACTACCCTCTTGACCGTCAAGCAAGTCGGCATCTAATCCAGATGTTGCTCCATCAACCCCTTTGATAAGAGTGAGGATAGCGTTTGCATCCAAATCGGCAGAAATATCAACGATAGATTCAGTATTGGCAACGGCATCATACTTCTTAAAGTATAGTTTACCATCTTGCGTGTTAATCGCAATTTCACCCAATTCGAGTTGGGCAGTCGTGGGTATACGACCAGCTACAGCACTACGGCGTAGTTTAATTGTTGTTGACATATCTATGCCCTCTCTATATAAAACCTATGTAGGTTTAGAATGTTCCACCATCTAATTCATTAACAGCAATTGAGATATTATTATCAGATACTGTTGTATCCACACCTTCGCCCCCAGCTATAGTAATTGTCTCGCCCAATACAACGGTATCAGTCGTACCATTGTCAGCGCCAAACAAAATATTTGGGTTGGTGATAGAGAATTCAGTACCTGTTAATGTTAGCCCTTGTCCAACGGAGTATGTACCCGCGCCAGAGAATTGTTGCCAAATTATATCGTCTGTGCCAAGAGCAAAAGTCTCAGCGTCTGTTACTGTCGCAACGAAACCAGTTCCGTTGTTTGTCGTTCCATCAGTTACGAATTGGAAAGAACCTGCAATTTCTGAAGATTCATTGAAATAATCGCCACGAGTAAATATCCAAGGATCATTCAAATCACCAACTTGGGTCAGTAAATACGAACCATTTTCAAGTGAGTTTGTTTGATCTTTAACAAGAAGTCTATACCCAACTGCCCAAGATGTAACTCCATCAATATCAAGAGTTGGACTTGCGGCAAGTGTTATAGTGCCATCACCGTTATTGTACGAACCACCAAGATCAGCGGTTGTTGCGGCAAGTGCTGCTGGAATAACTCTAAGACCCTGAGCAACACCGTCAACGTATTGCTTATTTACAGCATCTTGGCTATTTACAGGATCAGCAAGATTTTTAATGATATTTTGACTTACATCAATTTCATTCGTATCTGAACTAAAAGTAAGATCAAGACCAGAAGAAGCCGAAGACGAAACAGTTCTTCCAGTAATAGCTACTGAACCCGCCCTAAATGCGTTACTGACAAGTAACGTATGTAGATTGGAAACACTTCCGGGGTGGATATAGTAGCCAGTATCATCAGCATCAACAAAACGTTCTGCCAATACGTCGTTGTTTACAATCCAGTTTCCTGTTGCTCTTTCAGCATACGCCGCGTAGTTGAAGGTATTATCAAGGAAACCAATTTTACCTTGACCTGCGTAAAGTGTTGATTGTGATCCTGGACCATCAGCAAAGCCAATAGAAGAGAATGTCAGACCATAACCAACTCTTAATTGGTTTAGTCTTGTTTCGCCAGCAAAATCACCATAATAGTTGTTGTTATCACTATCAAAATATCTTGGAGCAAATACGTTACCAGAGAATGTTGAACCATCAAGCGTGGCATAAACTGTGTCAAGATGTGAGTAATCTACCCCAATTTCCACATTTGCGGCAGGACCGTTTGGCTGTGTAATAACAAGACCAGAAGTATTAGAGGAATGTACAACATCCGAAACATAATCGGCAGTAATTTCAGCTTGGATAGTTGTGTTGCTTGCTCTTGTTACTTCAGCAACACCTGCAAGATCACCACTTAGTTCGATATTAAAGTTACGAACCTTGAGGTTCATTACATCGTTAAGATCGTCGTTTACTGCAATAATACCTTCGTTATTAGCATTACCGTCTACAAACATAAGAGCAATAATGTCACGAGATGTTTCTGTAAAGTTAGGAATAGCGTTAGCTTGTAGCTCTAGTGGAATGTCTGTAGCAAAGTCAATACGACCATCTTCAGTAATGCGGATACGTGGAGTAAACCCATCAGTACCATACATCTGAGCTTGAACGCCAGTAACATCCAGACCAATCTCTAATTCATTATTTGCAGTATCAATATTTTGTACTTCAAGACCACGACCAATTGATAGTGTTGGGTTTTGAAGCAGATCGATAGATGTTGGATATGTGTTAGCATTGTCAACAACAATCATCTTAGATGAGAACTGTGTATTCAGATATTCAAGGTTAACGGCATCTCTTGGATTAACAGGAGAAGCGAGGTCTGTGATAACATTGTTACTTACATTGATAACATTGGTTGAGTCAAGATATAAATTGCCATCAGAGGTAACTTTACCATTGACAACCATTTCACCTGTGTTATAATAGAGCTTAAGCGAATTAAGATTATTACCATATAATAGATTACCTTCTTCACTAATTTGTAATCTTTGAGTACCAGATGTATAGAAATCAAGTTCATTGTTATCATCACCAGATGCTGTTTCAGCAATAATATAAGTGTTTCTATCAAGGTCAATAACAGAACCTGCTAGTCCAGCCCATGCTGTACCATCATATCCTTCAAATCTAGCATCTTGGTTGTTAAACCTTAGCATACCTACTTGTTCAGTAGGTCTTTGAGCCTCAGTACCAGATGGAAGAACAAGAGCGCCTGTAGTATCAAATTTAATTACTTGATCATCAGAGGTAATGTTATCAACATACAATGTTCTCCAATTTTGACTACTCGTACCAAGATCGTATGTGTTAGCCGCAGAAGGAGATGCATTACTTGCAATAGCATTTACAATTAAATTACCATAACTAACATCTACATTTCCATAGAA
>Ga0209716_1000157_pt1 | contig 71346 bp, 61 predicted proteins | sample COGITO_mtgs_1205_FD_184811 | JGI IMG/M metagenome (GOLD analysis project Ga0209716, IMG submission 184811) | Pelagic marine microbial communities from North Sea - COGITO_mtgs_120531 (SPAdes) (version 2) | ecosystem: Environmental > Aquatic > Marine > Epipelagic ... | reverse complement strand
GCTGTACCCGTTCCATTAGCACTCCATAACCAACTCACCGCTGTAGCACTTGTCGCTGTAAACGTTGCTGCTGGATCTCCAGCACATATCGACTCATTATTTACTGTCGCCGTTGGAGCAGTATTCCATGATAAAGTCTTTTGTGCAGAAACCGACGGACAACCTCCCCCTGTAGACGTTAATGTTACAATGATAGGACTTGCTTCTCCCGCTGATGGAGTATACGTAGCATTTAAAGGGTCATTCGCATTTGTCCAATTTCCGACTATTCCACCAGACCATATACCTCCAGTGGCAGATCCACCTACACTACCACCCATTATTGGAGATGGTACGCCTTCGCAAAATGTGGGGAATGGGTTTGTTCCAACATCAACAGTTGGGACAATAGGAACATTATATTGAATTGCAAAATCTGCAGGATTAGAGGTACAGCCTTTATCATCAACTACTTGTAAAATATAATCCATAGGATCTGAAGAAGTATTGTCAACATCAATTGTTTGATGGCTGGTGTTAGGGACAGCAAGTTGATCAATTTGAATTGGAGGTATTCCAGCAGTAAACCATGTGAAAGTATATAGTCCAGAACCACCAGTTGGAGTTGAAATTAATTGTGTATTGTTTTGCCCTTGACAACCTGGAACAGCAATCGAAGCATTAGCAACTACTAAAGAGGGTTGAAACAACTGATATTCAGCAGTATCCTTACATCCATTTTCGTCAGCAACTACAACTGTATATAATCCTGGAGCTAAATTAAGAACAGTTCTATTAGCCGTTGAAGAAGGATCATCCCATTGATAAGAAAGTGTTCCTGTTCCTCCAATAGCTCGAGAAGTTATGGACCCATCTGCACTTAATGGCCCAAAATTGCAACTTGGATTAGATAAATTTGTACCTCCTGACCCCATTAATCTAAAAGTTAATGGGTTAGGGTCTATAAGAGTTGGAAAAAAATCAAGGATCCCACCACCATTATCCTCCACTGTCAAAATGTAAACCCCTACCGATAAGCCTGCTGGGATATCAGCTTCAGTTAGACTATCTGAATTATTAGGTGTATTTATTACTGTCCTTACAGTATTTCCGTCAGGATCTTCCCACCTGTAAGTAAATGGAGCTTGTCCGGTTACGTCCTGAATTTTAAGTCTTCCATCTGAAGAATCTTTACATGATGTTGGAGCAATGTATAAGTCACCTGTTAGGATGCCATCTGTAGCAGTTTGATTAAATACATATGCTGTCTGGCTAAAATAACTATTGACAGAAATGATAAAAACAAATAAAAATAAAACTTTAATTAGCTTCATAAAAAATTATAATAACAGATTAAAATTAACCCATATCATTACGCATTATTACGCGAAAAAAAAATTAAGGTTCTGTTTTTTTGTTGAAAAGTACCAATAATTGTTGATAAAGCCTTGAAAATGCCAAGATTTCTACCATATAAGTACTCATAATTTAAAGAAATTATCTTAAAAATAAATAATTGGATTATTTCTATTTATTTTTTTAGCAATAGAATTGGTGCAAATAATCATAATCTCGCTTGAATTCAAATTGCTATTTGAAAAGGTGGAAATAAATAAATCGTGAGCATAAGAAAGTTGTATTTTTTTAGAAATATTTATCCTCATTTGAGAAGAAAATAAATTTTCATTTTTCACATACAGTCCAAAGGCAAAAATTTCTTTGTATTCAGCTTGGAATCCCAATAAAAAAACTGGCCTAATTTTCCCTGTAAAAGTTGTCATAATTGTTGGAGAAAAAGTATAGTTGTATAATTTAATTTTTTTTCCACCCATTAATATAAAACTTGCCTTGTTTTTAGAAAGATTACTTCTAAAAAGATTATTCCAATTGTTTTCAAAAAGTTGTTTTATACTAGACCCAAAAAAATTATTTTTATTAGAAATAAGTAGTCCCATTGAGAAATCCGGAAACATATAGCTGGTTTTAGAAATGTCAACCACAGGATCGTTAGAGTCAAATAAATCCATACTAGTTACATCAATCCCAAGCTGCTGAAGTCCAATGTAACTACCAAAAGAAACCCTAAGACGGCTATTTATTAAAAAGGAGTAGGAGTAGGAAAATTTAGCCTTAAAATTTCTAAATGCTCCCATTTTTTCATTTTGAATAAAGCCTCCTATGCTAGATATAGAAACAGATTTTAAATCTTTTTTGTGAAAAAAAGAAGATTGATAGCTTATAAAAGTAGTTTTAGGGGCTCCTTGAAACCCAGTCCACTGATTTCTATGTAATATTTTAAGATTGTTTCCTAAAGATGAAATAGCTGGGTTTAAATAAAATGCCGTTTCTAAAAAATTTGAAAATTGTGATATTTGCTGACTTTTTATATTTGAAAAATTGAGTAGAAGTAAAATTATAGATAATTTTCTCACCTTAATAAGTTTATAGTTCCACGATAAATTTCGCTATTAGAATTAGAGCCAACGTCTAAAATATAAAAATAGGTGCCGGCTGGCAATTGCTTTTCATTAAATGTGCCATTCCAGCGTTGATTCTCTTTATAACCAATGCTCTGATAAACAATTTGTCCCCATTTATTAAAAATCTCTAACCTACAAAGTGGATAATTTTCGATGTTTTTAATCCTCCATTGATCATTTTTGCCATCGTTATTTGGCGTAATGGTATTAAAAAAAACTAATGGTATTTGTACAAAAATCTTAACCCTGTCTTCGTAAACGCACCCCCCCTCTTCAGTCAAAGTAAGTAGAAACTCAGTAGTGGAACTTATAGTTAAATACGGGGTTAAAGAATTGGAACTATCCAAAAAAGATGTTGGATACCAGTTTGGATTGCCTATTCCAAATCCTGATAATTGAAATTCATCACCTGATAAAACAAACATATCATCACCAGCATCAATAGCTGGTTTTAAGCCCAATCCTGATATTTGAATTTGATAAGAACAAATTGTAGAAATTGGAATAGTGTCAATAGCATTATAACCATCGATTAATAAATAATAAACTTGGTTTGGTAATAAATCAGAAAATGAAAAGGAAATATTTGAATTGCTGGTTTGACAATTGTCTACTAAATCAACTACTAGTCCAGAAGAAGAATTAGTAAAATAAAGTGGAACTACTTCAATATTATTTTGAAAAACTAAGTTTGAATCTCCACTACAATTAATTTGATTTATTATAATATCGACCATTCCCCCGATTTCATTCGTGGTGAATTTAAACCAAGAAGAATTGTCTAATTTTACACAATTAATTAATGAATCATAATTATAATTATTAATAGAGTGCGTAGAATTAGAATTGGCGTTATTTGAAAATATTGTTTGGCCATAACATAGGGGAAATGCCTCTTCAAATAAATTGTTATTACTGTTTTGACAAAAAAAACTCAATAATAAAAACTTAAAAAAAAATAAAGTAATAATGTACTTAAACATGTCTCTATTGTCTTTTTCTATTGTTGTAAATATCCTTAGATAAATATAAAGCGTTCATAAAAGATTTAAAACTTGCTTTATTTTTGCCGGCAATATCACTTGCAGTTCCGTGATCTGGTGAAGTTCTAATAATTGGCAGGCCAGCTGTAAAATTAACGCCCTGATTTTTACTCAACATTTTAAAAGGAATTAAACCCTGGTCGTGATACATTCCTAAGACAGCGTCAAATTCTTTGTGCTTTTCACTAGCAAAAAACCCATCTGCTGGAAAAGGACCAAATACCCTGAATTTTTTTTCATTTGCAATTTTAATTGCTGGTTTAATAATGGTAATTTCCTCTATCCCTATTATGCCGCCATCTCCGGCATGAGGATTAAGGCCTAAGAGCGCTATTTTAGGGGTTTTAATATTGAAATCGTTTTTTAAAGACTTTTCTAAGATTGCTATTTTAGTTAAAATTAATTCTATACTTATTGCCTCAGCTACTTGAGCTATTGATAAATGATTGGTCACCACCCCTACCTTTAGGTTTTGATGAACCATAAGCATTAAAGAATTATTTTTATTAGAAATTTTAGTTAAATACTCGGTATGTCCATTAAACTTGAAATTTTTGCTTTGAATTGTATTTTTATCAATTGGTGCAGTTACTAAACAATCAATTTTATTTTCTATAATATGCTTACTAGCTGTAATTAACGAACGAAAGGCAATATCACCACTTTGTATATTTGATTTGCCAAAATCAACTTTAAAATTAGAGCTGCTTATTTCAAAAACATTTAATTTTCCATTTAAACTTTCAGAAATAGACTTAATAACGTTTATTTCTAAATCTAATTTCAAATGTGCTAAATGAAATTCTATGATTTCTACATTAGAATAAACTATTGCAATAAATTCGTTTAAAGTTTTTTGATCTAAGAATGCTTTGATTATTATTTCTAGTCCAATACCATTAGGATCTCCTATACTTACCCCTAACTTTAAAAACTTTCCCATTTGAACTAGTTTCTGTAAAAATAACTATAAAAAAAATTAAAATCTTCTTTATCTTCTTATTAAATACCTTAACATAACAAACATTAAATTGCTTTTGAGTAATTTTGAGAGATAATGCTAATTAGAATATTTAAAATTATTTTTATTTTTCTCCCAATATGTATTTGGGGATCTCATAATAGAGGGGGTGAAATAACCTACTTACATCTTGGTGGTTTAACTTATGAGTTTACTATTACTACTTGTACTGATTTAGGTTCAGCCACTGGTGCAGATAGAGCTGAGCTATACTTAGATTTTGATTTAGGAACTACTTTTTCACAACAAGACACTCTATTTAGAGTCAGTCAACAATCTCTTGCGTTAAATCATCAAAAAAATATTTATGTTGGAATTCATACTTTCACATCAACAGGCACCCACAGAATTACCATGGAAGACCCTCTTAGAAATGCTGGAATACTTAATATACGTCCTGGAGGTAATAGTGATGATGTAGTTTTTGCATTAGAGTCTTATCTGGTTATTTCGCCATTTTTAGGAGCTGCTGGAGCTAATAATTCTGTTCAATTTACTGAGTGTCCGTGCCCAGCAGTTGGTTGTATAAATAGGTCTTATTGTTACAATCCTATGGCCTATGACCCAGATGGAGACTCGCTTAGCTATGAACTTGTAGTTCCTTTAGGAGCTGGAGCACTGCCATTAATGTTTGGCCAGTATATTTATCCTGATGTAGTAGGTGGTGGAAACTTTTCTATAGATCCAGTTTTTGGTACTGTTTGCTGGAAAAATCCGACACTAGTTGGGGAATTCAATTTTACTATTAAAATTTCCGAATGGCGTAATGGTTACAGGATAGGTTCTGTGCTGAGAGATATTCAACTAACAATTAGAAATAATTGTAACAATAATCCTCCAAATATAATTCCTATTCTAGATATATGTGTTGAAGCAGGTAGTAGTATTAATTTAAATGTTAAAGGAACAGATCAAGATTTTGATTTTATTTCTCTCGAAGAATCAGGCCTTCCATTTAATTTAACTAATTCTCCCGCTGTTTTTAATTCCGTAGATAATAATGGATTAACCAATGGAATATTTCAATGGAACACAAACTGTAGCCATGTTCAAAAGTCTTCTTATCCAATTTTATTTGAAGTAAAAGACAATGGCACCCCTGTCCTTTCAGATTATGAGGCTTTTAATATTGATGTAAGGCCTCCCCCAATAACAGGATTGTCTGCAATTCCAATTGGAAGTTCAGTTCATATAAATTGGGATAAAGCAATTTGTTCAAGTGCCCTGGGGTACAATATTTATAAAAAAGAAGGCCCTATTAACACTTTTGAAGAATGTTGTGAATTATCTGATTTATCAAATTATGGAGTTTCTCTTATTTACCAAACTAGTTCTTATAATGACACCAATTATGTTGACTCAGATTCACTAGAAATTGGAAGGTCATATTGTTATTTTGTAACAGGTATCTATGATTTAGGACAATTAGAGAGTTGCCCCTCAGATACAACATGTGTTGTTTTGAAAAAAGAAGTTGCAATTATTACCAATGTAAGTGTTATTTCAACAGATTCTATACTAGGAATTGATTCTATAGTTTGGTTGACACCTACAGAATTAGACACTTCTCAATATTTGGGGCCTTATAGATATGATATTTTTGATGGGAATGGAATGCTCATTAAACAGCTATCCACAAAAAATTTCTTGTACGAACTAGAAACTAATTACATTAGCACAAATATTAATACTACAGACACTAATAGAATTTACAAGATTGGATTATTCTATAATTATTTAAATGATGACAGTATTGTTGGCTTTAGTAGCTCAGCATCAAGTATACATCTAAGAACTATTCCAAATGACAATCAAATTGAGCTTTTTTGGTCTGAAAATATTCCTTGGGATAACGAAAAATATTATGTCTATAAATCTGATTCGTTAAACGGGGTTTTCCAAATGATTGATTCCACTAATAATCCCTATTATATAGATTCTGGATTAATTAATCAAAAACAATATTGTTATTATATTAAATCCTACGGCAAATACTTAGATACATTGATTTTTAGCCCTTTAATTAATTTCTCTCAAAAAGTTTGTGATTATCCTTTTGATTACACCCCTCCTTGCCCACCTAAACTAACTATTGATGGTGATTGTGAAGAAGAGATAAATTCATTAACGTGGAGTAATCCAAATAATGATTGTTCAAATGATGCTGTTTCTTATTCTTTATACTTTACCCCATTCCTTGATGGAATATTTAATTTAATTAATACTTTTAATAGTGAAAATGACACTTCATTTAAACATGAAAATACATACAACGGAACCCCTTCTGTAGCTGGGTGCTATTATGTAACTGCAACAGATTCTATTATTTACAGTAATGAAAGTTTGCCTAGCGATACAGTTTGTTTTGATAATTGTCCAAACTTCTTTTTACCTAATATTTTCACTCCAAATAATGATAATAAAAATGATTATTTTCAGGCATTAGTACCCATAAAATATATTGAAAAAATTGATCTTAATATATTTAACCGTTGGGGAGCAATTGTTTTCGAAAGTTCAAATCCCAACTTTAAATGGGATGGGCATTTACAAGGCACAGAGTTAGATTGTCCTGACGGAGCCTACTATTTTCAGTGTGTAATTAACAATATAAGATTAGAAGGCATAGAAAAAATAGAACTAAATGGCCATATTCAACTTTTAAGAGATAATACAATAATTAATCAATAATATGTTTACTGGAATAATAGAAAGTTTAGGGGAAATTACAGACATTTTGAAAGAGGGAGAGAATTATCATTTCACTGTAAAATCTAATATTTCTAGAGAATTAAAAATTGATCAAAGCGTTGCTCATAATGGGGTATGTCTTACTGTTGTTGCTCAAAATTCAAAAGAGCATATTGTTACGGCCATTAATGAAACTGTTCAGAAAACAAATATGAGTTCATTGAAAGTTGGGCAATTATTAAATTTAGAAAGATGTTTGAAAATGGGGACAAGACTCGATGGTCATATGGTTCAAGGACACGTTGATAGCACGATTAAATGTACAGATATTAAAGATGAAAACGGAAGCTGGAGGTATTATTTTGAAGATGATAATTTAAACCCCAAATTACTTGTAGATAAGGGGTCTATTTCTATTAATGGAGTTAGCTTAACTATAGCCAATACTAATGAGAAAAGTCTTGAAGTAGCTATAATCCCCTACACATATGAAAATACAAATTTTAAAGGACTAAAGGTTAATGACAAAGTGAATATTGAATATGATATACTTGGAAAGTATATTTTAAAAAATTTAGCTTAAATTTATAAATCTGCAATTACTGTAATATCGACATTTGGCCATAATACATTTTTCCCATCTGGACCAGTATGCTGTTCTAGACACACTTGGTTAAGAGCGTCTAATGAAGATTTTGCTTCCCAGTTAAGCACATCAATTGATGTTTTAATATAAATTTCTTTCGTTGTTTGATCCATATCCCACTTAAACACTTTTTCTACTTCATTTCCATTCATATTTATAGATAGTTTTCCTTCACCATTTTCATCAATAGAAATAATTTTTCCAGTTATAAACTCAGTACTTACCATCGTATTAAAAAATGAATTGACTACTTTATAGTCTCTAACTTTATCATTGGTACTGGTAGAAGAAACAGGAATTTTAAAGGAAACTCCAGAAATTGAAGTATTCAAATTTTTACTTTCTTTAAATCCTAGAACTTCAGCAGTTTTAAATTCTCCTCCAACCTGAGCTCTTGCAGAATGTTTAAAAGCGGTCCATTTTACCGTTACATCTCCCAAAGAATAAGTGTAGTCACTAGTAAGGTTTGCTGCAGCTTCTGTCTTAAATGATTTGGAGTTTTCATTTTTGTTTTCTTCTGAACAACTTATTAATAAGAATAACGCGGTTATAGTCAAAATATTTTTCATGATTCAAATCTAATTAATACATTGTTTTTTTCTACTGTTTGTTGAGCCTTGACTTCAATATTTTTTATAACTCCATCTATGGGTGAAGTTAAAATATTCTCCATTTTCATAGCTTCTAAAATAATAATAGGATCTCCTTTTTTGACTTTAACAGATTTAGTAACGAGAATTTCTAAAATTAACCCTGGCATAGGTGCTTTTAAAGTGTTAACATTTAAACCTGCGTTTTTATTAATCCCTATTTTTTCGGCTGTTTTCTCGGCAGGTTTTATTATTCGAATTGTAGAAATATTTCCATTTACCTTAACAACATAAGACTGATCTTCATAATTATGTTTTAAAATTTTACACTTAAATTTCTTTTGATCTTTAAATAAAAAAATCTCTTTATTAAAATAATTAACTTCTAATATTTCATATTTTTCCAAAGAAGATTTATTTAAGTCTAATGGATTATTACTATTTAAAATTCCGGTAATCATAATCAAAGATTAAAGTAAATTTACAATTATTATCTTCTCAATTAAATTTTGAACATCACTAAAATGAATATAAATTAATGAGTGGTATCTACATCCATATCCCTTTTTGTAAACAAGCTTGCCATTACTGTGACTTTCATTTTAGTACTTCACTAAAATTGAAAAATCAAATGATCACAAGTATTATTAAAGAAATTCAATTAAGAAGTAATGAATTCCCAAATGAAATTAATAGTTTATATATAGGTGGGGGGACCCCTTCTTTGATGGAAAATACAGATCTAGAATTGATATTCACTGCTTTAGAAAAACAGGTTTCACTAAGTGATCTAAAAGAGATTACAATAGAAATAAACCCAGAGGATCTTCATAAAAACAAACTAGAATTTTATAAAAATCTTGGAATTAACAGGCTAAGTATTGGGATACAATCCATGGACAATAAGGTTTTAAAATGGATGAATAGAGTTCATGATAAAAAACAAGTAATAAATGGCATAAACAATGCCAAAGAAATTGGTTTTGAAAATATGAGTCTTGATTTTATTTATGGAACACCAAGTACTTTAAATAGAAATTACCAAGATGAATTATTAGAACTTCTAGAATTTGAACCCAACCACCTTTCTTGCTATCATTTAACAATTGAAAGCGGAACCTATTTTGGGCATTTATTAAAAAAAAATAAAATTAAACCCCTAGAAGATGATGTAAGCGAAGAAGAGTTTTTGTGGATTTCCAATAAAATGAAGTCTCTCAATTATGAACATTACGAAATTTCAAACTTTGCAATTAAAGGCGAAGAATCATACCATAATTCAAATTATTGGAAACAACGACCCTATATAGGCCTTGGTCCAGGTGCTCATTCTTTCAATAAAGGAAAAAGAAGGTGGAATATTTCCAACAATGTTCAGTATATTAAAAATATAGAGTCAACTTCTATTTTTCATAAGGAAGAGGTTTTATCTAATTATGATAGTATAAATGAGCAGATTATGCTCGGATTAAGAACTAGTAAGGGCTTTAATTTAGATAATGTTGTGAATAATTTAAAAATAAAAAATAAAACAGCTTTTGAAAATAAATTAAATAGATTTATAAAAGAAGATATTATAATTAATAAAAATAATAATGTTCATATGAATCCTGAAAAATGGCTTTTATCTGAATATGTTTCAAGAGAATTATTTATTTTAAGTGAATGATAGTTAATGTAATTTTAAACAATAGTAAAAAGAACGCTAATCTAGATAAGCCAATTGATTTATCACTATGTTCTAAAACTAAAAATAGTTTTAAAGCATGGTACGTGGAGGAGATTAAAGCCAATGTGATTAAAAATAATGACTTTATTGGTAGTGTAGAAGATGGTGGAAGTGTAAATTTTAAAGAATTATTAATTAATCCTCATGGGAATATGACTCACACAGAATCTGTAGGTCACATTTCTAAAGAAAATGTATATGTAAATAATTTACTCCCATCTTTTCATTTTACAGCTCAGCTACTAACAATTAAACCCGAAAAGGCAACTTCAGACGGAGATTCAGGGGTAAAAAAAGGAGATTACTTTGTGGATTTAAAACATATTGAAAATAAAATAAATCCAAATGTTAATGCTCTAATTATTAAAACTCAGCAAGATTATAGTTCACTTCATGAGAAAACTTATAATAACACCAATTGGCCTTATTTAACGGAAAATGCTGCGGGTTACATTAGAGATTCTAGAATTTTACATTTGTTAATTGACCAGCCCTCGGTGGACAAAGAATTTGATGATGGAAAATTACTAGCTCATAAAGCTTTCTGGAATTATCCGAATATAATTGACAGTAAAAGAACTATAACTGAACTTATTGGAATTCCTGATGGAGTTCCTGATGGATTATACCTTTTAAATCTTTCCCTTTCAAATATTGAAAATGATGCTTCTCCCTCTAGGCCTGTGATATATAAGTTATACTGAAAATAATTAAATGAATAGTGTACCATAAAAATGGTAATTTAACTGCGGAATCTATTTAACAAGAAGATATGTTGTAGATTTATTTTAATAGATAGATTATGAAGCTAGATATAATTGATTTAAAAATACTAAAAGCTTTGCAAGAAAATAGCAAAATTTCTAATATAGAGCTTAGTAAAGTGATTGGTCTTTCTGCAGCACCTACTTTAGGAAGGGTTCAGAAACTAGAAAAAAATAGAGTTATTAAAAGCTATCATGCCTTTATAGATCATTCTAAAGTAGGTTTGGGATTTACTGCGCTTGTTCATCTTTCCCTAATAAGACAAAAAACAGCGACAGTTTCAAACTTTTTGAAGCAAATTCAAGCAATTGAAGAGATAAGTGAATGTCTTCAATTAACTGGAAAATATGATTATCAACTTAGAATAATAACAAATGATATTCCGTCATTTGAAAAAGTTTTAGAAGAAAAATTGGGTGTTATTGAAGAGATTGGTCTGCTAGAGACCTCTGTTGTAATTGCTTCTAAAAAAAATTCTAGAATAGCTCCTTTAGACTATAAAAAAGAAATTAGATTAAAAGGTTAATTTAGCTGAAATCATTAGGCTTCTTCCTGGAGCACTTATTCCTGAAGAAAATGTTTTATAATGAATGTCAAATAAATTATAAACTCCCATATTTAGAATAATTAATTTTTTCAAATAGTAAGTTGCTTTTGTATTAACAATCCACCATTTTGGATATCCCTCCTTTGTAGCTTCAGCTGGATTATCTGTGTTGCCATCTCCAAAACTTTCAAGTGTTTTATTGGAGTTAAATATATTTAGAATATGTAAATCAAACTTTTTAAAAGAATATTTAAAATTTATCTTCCCAAAAACTGGTGGAATGTGACTCATTGAAAGTTGACTTTTGGTAATCTCTCCTTTGGTATAACATATACTTGAATGAAAATTAAACTTTTTAAAGTTAAACCCTAAAGATCCGCTAGCGCCATAAACCAAAGCGCTTTTAGCATTTTGATTCGCTAGAAGTTCGTATGAACCGCCTTCGTAATTTATAACATTATCCCCTTCTATTTCAAAACTTTGTTTCGTAATAACGTTATCAAGTAGCGTTGCAAAAGAGGAAGCTGAAAAACTAAACTTATATTTATTAAGCTCTTTTTGGCTTCTTAGGCCCAGAGAAAGATTGTATGCATATTCAGGAATTAAATCATTATTTGGAACTGTTAGGAACTCGTCTTTTATAAAAACTTTTCCTAAATCATCAATATTTGGCGATCTAAAACCTGTACTTAAATCAAGAAAAAATTTAGTGTTTTTACTAGGATAAAAAATGGTGTTAAATGATCCATTTATGGAATGTTTTTTAATCTCTAAACTTCCAGATAAAAATTCTAAAGAATTATCGCCATATGAAGCATAAATATGATTCCAAGTATATCTAGCTCCAGCCATTATAGAGAATCTGTTTTTTTTAATGTTGTAATTACCGTAAAGTGCAGGGAAAAAAATATTACTTCCTCTGCTAGGATATCTTGAATTGTTGGTAGAAACAATAAAATCAGAAAGGTTAATTGAGTAAGCATCACTCTGCACAGAATTATAGTATAATTCTGTTCCGTAGGTTATTTGAGCAGAAGAACTAAGTGATTTAGAAAGTTGAATATTCCCTCCTAAAACATTCACTTTTTCAATCATATTTCTTTGAATAAGACTCTTAAATTTTCTTGTTATTCTTGATTCTTCAATATATTGGTGTGAAAAAACTGCACTTATTTCATCAAAAAAAATGGACCTATTTCGAGTATTGATCGAAATTGAATTTAGTGTTCTTTTTTGAGGTCCATAATCCCACTGTGAATATTCAGGAACCCCGTTTAAATCATAGTTATTCAATTGATCAAACCTTGCTAAATTGGATGACTTACTGAATTGAGAATTAATTATAACTCTACTTTTAGAAGTTGGTGTGAATAATATTTTGTTTGTTAAATCAATTTGATCGTATCCCACACCTTTTTGAATAAATGGATTAGGATTATTTATAACAGTATCCTGAAGGTTACTTGATTCTACATAAAATGTGTGTTTTCCCCATTCATCAAACCCGTGATTCCTGTTTTGTCCCATTGAAACATCTCCAAATTTCTTGTACGTTACAGATGTTAAAGAAGCTATATTTTTCCCTGAAATATTAAAATTTATATGATTTGTAATTTCTTGAGTCGCACTATTAGATCGAATGAAATAATTGCCCTTAAAAATAGAGCTGTCATTTTTGGAAAAAGTAATAGGATCTTTTGTTTTATAATCTATTACCCCTCCAATGGCGTCACTTCCATAGGAAACTGCAGAAGGACCAAAAATAATGTTGCAGTTTTCAACGATAAAGGGGTCTACTGTTATGCTGTTTTGGAGATGTCCACTTCTGTAAATTGCATTATTCATTCTAATGCCGTCTATCATCAATAAAATTCTATTGGCTTCAAACCCTCTAATTATAGGGCTTCCACCTGCAAAACTGCTTTTTTGAATTGTTACCTCATCGGCTAAAAGTAATAGCTCAGCTCCACTAGAAATATTAGAATTATAAACTTCTTTAGAGCTAATTACCTGGTGATTAAGTTCTGACATAGAATTTGGCAACTGGGAATTTTTATTTATTTCTGCTTCAAAAACAGGCAGAGATTTAGAAGAAATTTCAACTATAAATAAATTTTTATTCTGATTAATTTCAAACTTGTTTTTTGAAATAGTTTTGTCATTATGGGGAAAAGAAATAGAATCAAAATTTTTATTGGCTTTTAAATCGATATTCCCTAATTTATTAGTGTAAAGAGTATCTGTATTTGATCCTGTGATGATCAATACTCTTATATTCTTTAATCTATTCCCTAGTTCATTAACAAATGAAACTTTCTGTGCTATAAAATGACCAGAAAATAAAAAGTAGAAAATAAAAAGTAGATATGTTTTCGATTTAGTATTCAATCATATAGTGATTGCAAGACTTTAATAGAGTTTAATTTGTCGACATTCACTAACTCATGATACGACATATAACTTAAAAGTAAACTCATAATTGATCTTCTATTTGTAGAACTAATTTTAAAAGCAAATATACCATCAATTTTCATGCCTAATAATTTATTCAATGTCTCGTATGGGAAATTTTCTTCAATATTATCATCATAAACTTTATTGAATTTGCCATCTGATAAACTAAAATATGGACTTTCAGTATTGTAATTATTTAAGGGTTGAATGCCAAAGTGAATCAAGATTTCTTTAATAAAAAAAATTCCAAATACTGGGTTAAATGGTTGGTGTTCAAAAGAGATAATCATTTTTTTTAACTCAAAAAAAAGTTTCTCGGTTTTGTCTTGGGTGTGAAATGTTTTATTCAAAATTTCAGTAAGTAAAAGTGCGTATCCTGTTTTTCTTATGTCACTTATAATATCAATAACAGGGAAAGCTATTTCTACATTATTTGCCCTATTTACCTTTTTCTCAGAGTTGTAAGCTGAGCTAAATTCAATGAAATGAAAAGGTTGAAACAAAAAAGATTTACTTTTTTTAGAACTAATTGAAAATATAAAACTTGATCTTCCATATTGTTTAGTCAATAATTCTACAATAATTGAGTTGTGTTTTATTTTGGTAGAACTTAAAAAAAGACCTTCAATTCTTTGACTCATAGTTGTTTTATCAAATTTAAAATTGTTGTTGCTTTATTAAGGTAACTATATTATTTTTTATCTCTACTTAATATGTTTTCAAATGCTCTTTAGTGTCAATTTATTATAAAAATATTAGAGTTTTTACTGATGGGAAGTTTTTTATAAATTACTCGCTTTGGAAGCTATCAATAAAATATTAGGAGGTGGTATTAATCTATAATCATCTATATTAAGTGAAAATAATATTCTACGTTAAATTAGCTCATTAATTAACCCCCGAGAGCTTCAGCACCGGCTACAATTTCTAGAATTTCGTTAGTTATAGCTGCCTGTCTAGCTTTATTGTAAAATAACTTTAATTCATTTTTCATTTCATTAGCATTATCAGTAGCCTTATGCATAGCTGTCATTCTAGCTCCGTGTTCTGAAGCAAATGAATCCAAAAGTGCCTTATAGAGTGTTATTTTTAAAGTGTTAGGAATAAGTTCATTTAAAATCTCTTCTTGATCTGGCTCAAATATATAATCAATTGGCGAGATAATATTTTCATTAGGAGCAGAAACTGGCAAAAAAGATTCGTTAACTGTTATTTGAATAGCTGCATTTTTAAATGAATTATAAATTAAATATGCCTTATCAAAAATATTTTCGTTAAAGGCGTTAATGATTTTAGAAGTAATTGAAACAGAATTTTCATAATTTAAATTGTCCCAAATTTTTTGAGCATTTAGTGGAAGTATTTCACTACTATTAATTAAGTCTGTTTTTTTAAAAGCGTCATGTGCTTTTTTACCTATTGTTAGTAAACTATACTGATTTTCAGGATTTTGCTTGATTGTTTTTTTTATTTCCTTAACAACATTATTGTTAAACCCACCACATAGCCCTCTATTTGATGAAATTGCAATTAATAGTACTTTCTTGCCATTATTTTTTTGCATCATAGGGTGGTCTGTTTCTTCGGAAGTTGAAGATACATTTTGAAGGATTTCATTGAATTTTTTCGCGAATGGTCTCATTTGAACAATAGCATCCTGAGCTCTTTTAAATTTAGCTGCAGAAACCATCTTCATAGCAGATGTAATCTGCATAGTAGATTCTACAGAGTTAATACGTGTTCGTATTTCTTTTAAATTAGCCATAGAAAATTAAGCTTCATAATTTTTAGAAAGCTCAGAAACAACTTTTTTAATTAAATCGGTAACCTCATCTGTTAGTTTCCCAGATTTAAGAATATCCAATTGTTTTCTATGCTTAGTTCGCATTCTATCTAAAAAGCTTTCCTCGAACTCTTTAATTTTTGAAATTGGAATATTAGTAAGGATCCCTGTTGACCCGCAATATATAATAGCTACTTGCTCTTCTACAGGTAATGGTGATCCTTCATTTTGTTTTAATATTTCCACATTCCTAGCTCCTCTTTCCAAAACAGCCATTGTTGCAGGGTCTAAGTCAGATCCAAATTTAGAAAATGCTTCTAATTCACGATATTGAGCTTGATCTAATTTTAAAGTTCCTGACACTTTCTTCATTGATTTTATCTGTGCAGAACCTCCTACTCTAGAGACTGAAATTCCTACATTAATTGCAGGTCTAATACCAGCGTTAAATAAATTAGCTTCAAGAAATATTTGACCATCAGTAATTGATATAACATTAGTTGGAATATATGCGGAAACATCTCCAGCTTGGGTCTCTATTACAGGGAGTGCTGTAAGTGATCCACCCCCTTTTACTTTCCCCTTAAGTGATTCAGGCAAATCATTCATAAGTACGGCAATATCGTCTGAATTATTAATTTTAGCCGCTCTTTCTAGTAACCTGGAGTGTAAATAAAAAACATCTCCTGGATAAGCTTCTCTTCCCGGTGGTCTTCTAAGTAGTAGTGAAACCTCTCTGTAAGCTACAGCTTGCTTGGACAAATCATCAAAAATAATTAATCCTGGCCTTCCAGTATCTCTAAAATATTCTCCAATTGCTGCGCCAGTAAAAGGAGCATAAAATTGCATAGGTGCAGAATCTGATGCATTTGCGGCTACAATTATGGTATACTTCATTGCTCCTGCTTCTTCTAGTTTATTTACAATTCCAGCAATAGTTGATCCTTTTTGACCAATTGCAACATAAATACAATAGACAGGCTCTCCCCTATCATAAAATTCTTTTTGATTGATAATAGTATCGATACAAACTGTAGTTTTTCCCGTTTGACGATCTCCGATCACTAACTCTCTTTGTCCCCTACCAATGGGAATCATTGCATCAATCGCTTTTACTCCCGTCTGTAGTGGTTCATTAACAGGCTGTCTATAAATTACTCCCGGTGCTTTTCTTTCTATGGGCATTTCAAATAACTCTCCTTCAATAGGGCCTTTTCCATCAATGGGTAGACCAAGAGTATTTACAACTCTTCCTAGCATTTTCTCCCCCACATTGACAGAAGCAATTCTTTTAGTTCTCTTTACTGTATCTCCCTCCTTTACATGATTTGAGGCTCCTAAAAGGACCGCTCCAACATTATCTTCTTCCAAGTTTAATGCTATTCCTTGTAGGCCATTGTCAAACTCAATAAGTTCACCGTACTGAACACCCCCAAGACCGTAGATTCTTGCTATACCATCCCCAATTTGTAAAACTGTTCCTACTTCTTCAAGCTCAGCTTCAGACTTAAAGCCCGATAATTGCTCTCTTAAAATTGCTGAAACTTCTGCTGGTTTTATTTCTGACATTGTTGTTGATTTTATAAATTCTTAGTAAAAAGATTTTTGCTGTAAGTATTTTTTAACTCGTTTAATTGCTTTTTAACACTGTTGTCTAGTTGAAAGTCTCCTATTTTGATAATAGCTCCTCCTAAAATATCCTCATTAATTTTTTCATCTAATTCAACCTTGCTATCTGAACTGTTTTTTACAAAAGAAACTATTTTATTTCTCAAATCCTTATCTAAAGGAATAGTAGTAGTTACACTAGCTGATATTATTTTATGATGCTCTTTAAATAACTCTAGAAAGTTTTTAGAAATGGCGTGCAAAAGAGGTTCTCTCTTTTTCTTAGTTATAATTTCAATAAATGAGAAAGTGAGTTTTGAAATTCTTTTTTTAAATATTGAATTTAAAATCGTTAATTTTTTACTTGTATTGACTATTGGACTTTTAAGCATCATAGTAAAATCACTACTTTCTGAACACACCTTTTCAACATTAATTAAATCATTATAACAATCATTTAATTGATTTTTTTCTATTGCTAAATCAAGTAAAGATTTCGCGTATCTATTTGTAATCTTAGATGTTACCATTAAATTAATTCATCTGATTTTTCAAAGTTTGCTCAATTAACTTTTTTTGACTTTTTACATCTTTAAGTTCTAACTTAATAATTTTCTCAGCCATTTGAATAGAGATGTCTGCTATTTCATTTTTTAATTCTATCATAGCTTTCATCTTTTCGTTGCTAATTTGTTCCTTAGCAGATAAAATTATTTTCTCCGCCTCTAGCGATGCTTTGCTTTTTGCTTCAGAAATAGTGTTCTCCTTGATAGCTCTAGCTTCTTTTATGATTGAGTCTCTTTCGATTCTTGCTTGACTTAAAATTTGTTCGTTATCTGCTGAAACTTGTTCCATTTCAGCTTTAGCTTTTTTAGCTGAAGAAAGAGCTTCCGTAATTGAATTGTTTCTTTCATCTACAGCATTTAAAATAGGTTTCCAGGCAAACTTTTTGAGCACTAAAACTAATAAAACAAATATTAGCACTGTCCAAAACATTAATCCTATAGCTGGTGTTACCAATTGCATTGAGTCCATTGTATTTAATTTAGTTTTTTAAATAGAGCCAAAGCCAACCGCTTTAGCTCTTATTCAATTTTTGTTAGTCTAATTAGCCTTGAAGCAATGCTACAACTACAGCAAATAAAGCTACACCTTCAACAAGTGCTGCTGCTATAATCATATTTGTTTGAATCATACTAGAATGTTCTGGCTGTCTTGCCATAGACTCTAGTGCTGATCCTCCAATTTTGCCAATTCCAATTCCCGCACCTATTGCCGCTAAACCTGCGCCGATTGCTGCTATTCCTGTGATTGTTCCCATTTTTTTGTTTTTTATTGTTATAAAATTTTAATGCTCTTCTACTGTTGCCAAGCCTATAAATAATGAAGTTAGTAAAGTAAATATATAAGCTTGAAGAAATGCAACAAGCACTTCTATTAAGTCCATAAATAATACAAATACTACTGCAACAGGTGATAAACTCCAGGCAGCAATATTTCCTAATCCGCTCTGAGCCATAAATATTAAAGAAACTAAACTAAGTACTATAATATGTCCAGCAGTAATATTTGCAAAAAGACGTATCATTAATGCGAAAGGCTTAGTAAAAATACCTACAATTTCAATTGGTATCATAATAGGCATCAATGCTAACGGAACTCCGGGTGGATTAAAAATATGTCCCCAATAAGATTTATTTCCTGAAAAATTAGTCACTATCAAGGTTATAAAAGACAATACTAAAGTAATTGCAATATTTCCTGTTACATTGGCTGATCCTGGAATTAAACCAAGCAAATTATTCATTAGTATAAAAAAGAATAATGTTAGAAGATAGGGAAGATATTTTTTATAGTTTTTTCCAATGTTTGGCTTTACAATATCGTCTCTAACAAATAAAACAAGCGGCTCAAGGAAAGATAATAATCCAGAGGGAGCAGTTTTATTATTTTTAGCTTTAATACCTGAAATAATAAAAAATAGCATCAGTAGAAAAAATGCAATTAGCATGCAAGCTACATTTTTGGTAATTGAAAAGTCTAATGGAAGTATTCCATTTTTAATATGATGACTCTCATCGAAAACTGCGCTTTTTTGCCCTTGGTTTAGTTCGTATATCTTATCATGTATTTTGACTAAACTATGACCATCAACTATAACTACTATTTGGCCATTATCATTGTGATGAAATTTACTAGATAAGAATGGACCAACAAGACCATTATCCGTCCATAAAATTATAGGCAACGATAAAGTAACAGCACTTTCCCCTTCTCCCCAAAAATGCCATTCGTGCGAATCCGAAATGTGGTGCATGATGTCTGGCACTGGATCATATGCTTTTTTTTCTAAACTCGATAAAGAATCATTTTCTTGGTTGCAGAAAGCATTAGAAATAGAAGCTAAGAAAATAGAAGCAAACAAAAATATTTTACCCAGTGAAAATGATGACATTTTACTATTCAAATTTAAATTTCGGCCAAAAATAATTAATTATTTCGATGGCAAAAATATTTTAAGAAATTTATTATCTACTATCCTTTTTTAATAAAAAAATTTCTACCAACAAATATGCAAAATAAAAAAAGAAGAAGTGCAATATATATGGAAGAAAGTTGTGGGACTCTTCAGTTATTTTGGGGTATAAAAAAAACAAACTTAAAATCATTTTTAAAAAGCTCAGAGATAAGTATGTAAATATTGGTGTTTTTTTTCTTTTTTGTAAAACCTTAATTACTGTAAAAAAAACCAAGGTCAAACAAAAAAGAAATAAGTTGATAATAAAAATTTCAGAGTTTTCTATAGATATAGAAGGATAATAAATACAAATAAAAAAATCTATCAAAAAAAAGAAAGAAAAAGAAAGAAAAAGAAAGAAAAATTTTTTAAACATCTTTTTTTAATGTTTTTAAAACTTGATAAAATGATAAAAAAATAGACATTAACGATAAAATTAGAGTAATCCATGGTGTATCGTTATTGTAGATTTTATCTAAGTAATTACCTAGATATGTTCCAATACCAATAATAACACCCATTTGGAATGCTAAATTACTGTAGACAAGTATTTTCTGTCGGTTATTCATATATAATTGTTAAGCAAAAAATAGTTAATTTTTAAAATTCGTCAAAACTTCACGTATTTTAGCATAAATTACTTTTATAAAAGTAACCTCTTTGAAAGAAAATAAACATATAAAAACATCAATATTTAAAAAAATTCTAAGAATTTTAATCATTTGGATTTTGGTGTTTTCTCCTGCTTTTGGGCTATGGGCTCTAATAGCATTAGCAGATGATGACACTCTACCAGAAATTACTGAGCTTGAGAACCCTAAAACAGACCTTGCTAGTGTTGTATTAAGTTCTGACTATGTCCAGTTAGGTAAATATTATCATGAAAACCGTACTAATGTTCACTTTAATAATTTACCTAAATCACTTATTGATGCGCTTGTTGCAACAGAGGACGAACGATATTTCGACCATTCTGGAATAGATTTAATTGCTCTTGGAAGAGTTTTTAAAGGGGTTGTTTTGGGTGATTTAAAAGGCGGAGGATCAACTATAACTCAACAATTAGCTAAATTACTTTTCCCAAGAAAAAAATTAAACAAATTTGAGTTTGCACTTAGAAAATTCAAAGAGTGGATAATAGCAACTAAACTTGAAAGAAATTATACAAAAGAAGAAATTTTATCGATGTACTTAAATAAGTTCGATTTTCTAAATAATGCAGTAGGAATTAATAGTGCTGCTCAGGTTTATTTCAGTAAAACACCTGATCAATTAGAGCTACATGAATCTGCGATGTTGGTTGGCATGGCAAAAAACCCTTCATTGTTTAATCCTATAAGAAGGCCAGATAAAGTATTAAAAAGAAGAGCCGTTGTGTTGTACCAAATGTTTAAAAACAACTATATTTCACAAGCAGATTTTGATTCAATAAAAAAACTAGACCTTGATCTAGATTATAATAAAGTTGATCATCAAACTGGATTAGCTCCATATTTTAGAGAAATTTTAAGACTTGATCTTGGCAAAATATTAGCTCAAAAAAATGAAAACGGAGGCTATATAATTAGTAAATCTAACGGTGAAAAATACGACCTGTATTCTGATGGCTTAAAAATCTATTCTACAATTGATAGCAAGTTGCAAAAACATGCAGAAAATGCGGTAGAGTCTCATTTTAAAAACTACCTACAAAGTGCTTTTGAAAGAAACAATAAAAAATGTAAATCACCTCCATTTTCAGATGATTTAAATGCCGCACAGATTGATACAATTTTAAATAGATCGCTTAGACTATCTATGATTTATAAGAAGTTAATTGGGAAAGCTTGCAGCTATTGCGAAAGACCTCAACAATATATTGAAAAAACTGCTAATGGTTATCAATGCTCATATTGTAACACAGTAAGTCCAATTATATCAAATCAAGAGATCATAAAAAAATTAAATGAAAAAAGAGCCATGAAAGTTTTTGATTGGAATTCAAAAAACTTTGAAAAAGACACTGTTTTTTCAGCTAAAGACTCCGTTAAATATTATAAAGGAATATTACGATCTGGCCTTATGTCTATGGATCCACATACTGGGCAAATCAAAGCATGGGTAGGCGGTCCAAATTTCAAGCATTTTAAGTATGATATGGTTAAAAAAGGCAAGCGTCAAGTTGGTTCTACATTTAAACCATTTGTATATGCAACTGCTTTAGAGTCCGGAGTTATTGACCCTTGTTATCAGGTCCCAGATATTGAATATTGTATAGAAATTCCTTTCAATGATTATAGAAAAAAATTATGGTGTCCGACAAACTCAGGAGATCATTTTACTGGGGCTTTAACCTCTATATCATTTGCATTAGCAAATTCTATGAATAATATCACAGCAAGTATTATTAAAAAAGGATCCATGATTAATGATGTATTCAACAGAGTAGCTCAGCTTGGAATAGATACTTCAAAATTTGATCAAGTTCCCGCAATGGCTTTAGGTGTTTTTGACATCTCTGTTCATGACATCGTAGGGGCAATTGCTCCATTTGCAAACAATGGAGTTTATATGGAACCTGTTTATATTTTAAGGATAGAGGACAAATTTGGAAATTTAATTTATGAACCTAAAACTGTATCTAAACAAGTTTGGAATAAGGAAACTACTTACTCTATTTTAGAAATGATGAAATTAGTTACAAGTGGAATAAAACATCCTACTTTAAAAAATGCTAATGGAAATCCTTTGCAGGGAGGCACTGCTGTTCGAATAAGAGGAAAAGAAACTAAAGAAAGGCCTTATGCTGGAATTACACAGCCAATAGCTGGCAAAACTGGGACTACACAAAATCAATCAGATGGTTGGTTTATGGGTTTAACACCAGACTTGGTGACTGGAGTATGGGTTGGCGCTGAAGATAGATCTGTTAGGTTTAACACTCTAAGTATGGGAATGGGAACTAATACAGCCCTTCCAATATTTGCATATTATACTAAATATATTAATGCTGATGATTCGTTAGATATTTCACAAGAAGACTTTGAAATGCCTGAAACAATTTTAAAATCTACTATTGACTGTGAAAATGAGATTAATAACTCCAAATTAAAAGACGAATTTGAAGACGATTGGTCAAATGATAATAACTGGTAAAAATATTTATGATTGAAAAAAAAGTTTCCAATGCAGCTGAAGCCTGTTTAGATATTAAAAGTGGGATGACAATTATGCTTGGCGGATTTGGACTATGTGGAATTCCAGAAAACTGCATACAAGCATTAGTAGATTTAAAAATAAATGATTTGACTTGTATTTCTAATAATGCAGGAATTGACAATTTTGGTTTGGGTTACCTTCTAAAACATAAACAAATTAAAAAAATGATCTCGTCCTATGTTGGGGAAAATGAAGAATTTGAAAGGCAAATGCTTTCTGGAGAGCTAGAGGTAGATCTTATTCCACAGGGATCTTTGGCAGAAAGATGTCGAGCAGCTGGAGCGGGAATTCCAGCATTTTATACTCCTGCTGGTTACGGAACTGAGATTAGTAATGGGAAAGAAGTTAGGGATTATAATGGCAAACCACATATTTTAGAAACAGCTTTAACTGCAGATTTTGCTATTGTAAAAGCATGGAAAGGTGATACTGCTGGAAACTTAATTTATAAAGGAACAGCAAGAAATTTTAATCCTTTGATGGCTATGGCGGGAAAAATTACTATTGCCGAGGTAGAAGAATTGGTAAATCCAGGCGAATTAGATCCAAATCAAATTCATACTCCAGGAATATTTGTACAAAGAATTTTTGAAGGTTCTAATTACGAAAAGAGAATTGAACAAAGAACTATTAATACAGACAATTAAGATGGGGCTAGATAAAATAGGAATTGCCAAAAGAATTGGTCAGGAACTTAGAGATGGTTGGTATGTAAACCTTGGAATAGGTATTCCTACATTAGTTGCCAACTATATTCCTAAAGGAATTGATGTAGAGTTTCAGTCTGAAAATGGAATTCTTGGGATGGGGCCTTTCCCAAAAGAAGAAAATGTAGATGCAGATTTAATTAACGCTGGTAAACAAACTATTACTGCATTACCTGGAGCAGCATTCTTTGATTCCTCAATGAGTTTTACAATGATTAGAGGAAAACATGTGCAACTAACTGTTTTAGGAGCTATGGAAGTTTCGGAAAATGGAGATATTGCCAATTGGAAAATTCCTGGAAAAATGGTTAAAGGAATGGGTGGGGCTATGGATTTAGTAGCCAGTGCTGAAAATATTATAGTGGCTATGATGCACACTAATAAAAAAGGAGAAAGTAAATTATTAGATAGTTGTAGTCTTCCGTTAACTGGGGTGAATTGTGTTAAAAAAATAGTTACCAATCTTGCAGTATTAGATGTCCTGCCAAGGGGAGGCTTTAAACTTGTAGAAAGAGCCCCGGGTGTTACTATTGAAGAAATAAAATCTGCAACTTTGGGGAAGTTGATCATAGGAGATGGTGAAATTCCAGAAATGATTCTATAAAGTTTATTTTAATTCCATAATTGCTTATTGTATTATTTACTTAAATAGTTGGTTCAATAGGTCTAACGAAAGTCTTTAGCCCAAGATGCTAAAAAAAAGATTGGGAGTAAAAAAAAATTAAAAATTCAGACTATTAAAAAGAAAAAAAGAAGTGGGATTTTAAATTTTTATAAATTGTTTTCAACCTTTACTAATAGAGGAATAATTAGAAAAATATCCATGTCTTTATCTTTATTTTTTTCATCAAGCAAATCATATCTTTTGAGTTGATCGTGTATTTTTAAAGTGTTTTTTAAAATGCTTTTTATTTTTTTATCATGTAGCGGCAATTCTCCGTAATTAAACCCTGCCATTATTTTTTCAGCAGACCATCTATTGTGTTCAATTGGCGCTAATTTACTAAGATGAAATTCAATGTTTTCTTTGTTTATTTCTTTGACACCTATTTTTTCTAGAATTAGAATTTTACTTGGCAAATGTCTTGCTACGTATCTGTTGGACTCTTTTCCTCTTTCGCTAACAGCATCCCACCTCTCTTCAATTCCAAATATTTGTTTAATTCTAAATAATGAATTTTTGGTATAACCTTGTAATTCATGGACTACCATAGCTTCGATTTGTTGATATGGGTCTTGTTTTTTTATTTTAAAGGCTAATAATTTCTGTTCTATAAATGTCAGAATCTTTTGATTGTCATTTTTCTTAAAATTAGTCTTGAGCAGGTTGTTAAATTCGTGCTTAATTGAATTGTGGTAGTTAATTACTTTAGCAAGCGCTTCTACCTCATTATCATCAATAATATTTTGATAGGTGCAAGTATCAAAAAACGTTCTTACAAAATAAATATGAAGGTCTTCTTGATATTTTTTGTAGAGATTTTCGCCCTTACTTCCTTCTTGTGCCAAAAGGTTAGAAATACTTGTGTTTTCTGGGAGATTTGCGATGATGGGCACTCTTCTAATGTTTTTAGTGTGGGAGTACAAAAATTGTCTAAAACCTAAGGCTTTAGAAACTATTAACGCATCCTCATTTCCAAATATATATGTAGCATCAATACTTGGAATATTTTCAATGAACTTTTTATCCCATTCGAATTTACTTGAAAGAGAGACATATTTAGTAGAAAAAGAGGAATTATCTAAAGTAGAAAAAGAGGAACTGTGTAGTTCTACAGGATAAATAGAAATAAAATCGATTAATCCAGGGAATTTTTGCATGAAAAATTCTACATTTTGTTGGGCCCCTTTACAAACTAAAAATATTTTTATTTTTTTATTGTTTGGGAATTGAGACAATATACAGTTCTCAATTAAGAAATTTTCTGAAGCTTCGTTATAGCCAACAATGCAAATGGCTTTACTGTTGTTTTTATTTGTGGAATCGTCAACGTATCTGTTGGGAGAATAATTATCATAAATAAGCCTTGCCACAGATTGATTAATATCGTAAAACCTAACCGAAACATAGGGTGTTGAGTTAAAGCTATTGATTTGATCTATTAGTAAATTTCTAGTTTGAGAATTTTTTACTCCTACGATTAGTTTTAATTTTTTTCCGCCTTTTTTCTTTTTATAAAGCCCAATTATATTGGCCATTGACATATTGTATTCATCATCATCAGAGGCTACAAAACAAGAAGAAGCATGGTTAATTCCACAAAGTCTAAGTTTCTTTTCATTTACTTCTTTGGCAAGAACTAATTTTATTCCTTTAAACTTTAATTCATCTGCAAAATTGTTTTGTTCTTTGGTAGAAATTAAAACAATTTTTTTGCCTCTTTTGGCTACATCTTTAGCAAAGTTTCTAGCCATTCTAGACTGACCAACCACAATAATTTTTTCTCTTTTTTTATAAATGAAATGATCCTCAAAAAATAATCTTATCCAAGGAAAAATATAATAAAGAAGTACTATTAAGGATACAATAACAACATCCATTATAAAATGACCATGAGTAAAGTCAGATTTTGGATGTAAAAAATCATCTAACCATTGCGGTAATAGATCTATTTCTAAAAATATCATCTGTGATCTATTTTTAAACTATGGTTTAAGCTCCTTCTCATTTTTCTTTAATCGTCTGTAAAAAATTAGTGCAACTGCTATCCCCGTAAAAATTCCAACTGCAAAAACAAATTCAGTTTCTGTTATTACTCTAAACTTTTTAAAAATTAAAACTGTGATCAACAGTACTAAAATAGTTGAAAAGTTCATAATATTTTCTTTACTAAATATATGGGCTCTAGCAGACTCAAAGAACAGTGAAATTACAAATCCTAAGAACACAAAAGAAAGTATAATCAGCAAACAAAGTACAACTAAATGGTGAGTCATTACCTTTTTGGGTTTCAAATTTTCAAGAAGGCTATATATAGAATTTGGGAACCAAGAAGTTTCAATTGGAATCTGATCTATTTTGTATAAATCAACAATATCTACCTTGTTTTTATTAATAATATGATTTATTGCAGAAACAAATGATTCGTTATTATCTAGTTTATTATCTTTAATAAAATCTACCAAACTATTGTAAATAGATTCATTATTTTGATCATATCCCAAGCACCATAAAGCAATGCCATTAATTCCTTTTAGATTTACGTAGGTTATTTTTTCTTTAAATGCGCTGTTGTACATTGGAGAGAAATTAGGATACATTTTATCCATATCTGAAAATTTTGAGATGGCAATATTTGTATCGGCATTTTCGTCAAAAGTTTTACCATAGTATAGTGGTATTTCCATAACTAGGTTTTCAAAAACTAGAGGTGGCAGGGCATTTAATTCAAAATCAATTTGATCAAAATTCCAAAATCCAAACATATTGGATTCTGAGATATCTCCTGGAGTGAAATTATTCCCATAAGTAGACTCTGCAGAAAAAATCCATCGATCAACATGGGCTTTTAGTTGCGCTGCATCGTCTAGATTCATAGAATACGGAAACCCGATATCATATCGAGGTAATAAAACTGTAATTTGAAATTGTTTATCCTCTTTATTTTGTAGGGAGTCTCCATTTAGAAGGGTATTTATTTTTTGGATAAGATCAATATAGTTTTGCTTGTATATGTTAGGAACTTTTTGAATATCAAAACACACCCCATTTCCTCTTTCTCTAACTAAGGCAACAATGTTTTCTATTAATTTATTTCTAGTGGAGAGTGCTTTTTTAGAGTTTTTAAAAATTTTAAAATTGTTTTCTATATCATAACTAGCAACACATAAATCTACCTTGCAATTGTAATAATTTGCTTTAAATTGAATAGTAGAAGTACTCCAGCTATGAGCTAAAATATTTCCAGGAGTACTTAAATCCGTACCATTTTCAGGATTAATAATGTATCCATAATAGGCTATTCTATCATAAATTTCAAAATTGTAATTGTAATAGGCATTGCCCATCCAAAAAGGGTGAAACCCATAAATAAACTTATTGGATTTAAGGCCAGTTTTATTGGGATTAAATGGCTGTGTTTCTATACGTTGTATTTTATTCCAGTCTAACTCGGTTTTGTAGAGTGTGTCTTTAAAATTGGCTAAATAAAAATTTAAATCTGCCCAATGAAACTGGTACTGTGGAGGGCCTTTGTAAAGAATATTATAAAAATTTAATCTTTTTTGGTTTAAAAGGTCTTTTATTCTGTCCGATTCTAAAGAAAGTTGCCCTTCTTTTATCTCTTTTTTCTTTTTCCTTTTCTCAAAGTACCGTTTTATTATATTGCTTTTAGCTTCTTCAACAATAGAGTCTTCAAATTCTTGTTGTAAAATAATATTAGTTAAGTTGAGAAAACTAGATGTAGCATTAGCCCTATTGTTTAAAAACAAAAATAATGCAACAACAAGAGTGACAAAACCCTGTTTTAGATATTTAAATAACGTTTTAATTGCTTATTTATTTAGTTCTTATATTGCCCTGTTTAGTAATAAATATATACCTTAAAAAATAATTTTAATACTATTTATTAGAAATTAGCCTTAAAAATACGAAACTACCTTAATTTGAAAGCTATAACTATTCTTTTTTATTCCATAATCTTTATATGTATTTTCTCCTGCGGGAATTCGGTTAAAGAAAACTATGAAATTGGATTAGAAAATATTAGAAATCAAGACTACGAAGCGGCTATTGGTTTATTTTCCGAAATAATAGCAAAAGATACTACAGTTTATGAAGTATATCAGTCAAGAAGTTTTTGTTACTATTCTACTAAAGAATATAAAAAAGCGATAAAGGGCTATGAAAAAGCATATTTGTTAAATTCAAACCCTCAGCTAAATTTTAACATTGGTATTTGCAAAGTAAATATTGGCGATTTTAAGGGTGCTTTAGAAAATTTCAATGCTTTTGAAAAAAAAAATTCTGAGGATAAAAATCTTTGGCTTCAAAAAGCGTTGTGTTTAAATGAGTTAAAGCAATATCCAATGGCTATAGAATATTATGAAAAAGCAAAAATAGCATTTCCAGATTCGATTAAAATTCTAAAAAACCTTGGGCTTTGTCATTTTCAATTATCGCAATATTATGGGGTAATTGAGGTGTTGGAGCCGTACTTAGACACTATAAAAAATGACCAAACTTGTTTTGAGATGATTGCTTTTAGTTGCCATGAATTGGGGCAATACGAAAATTCAAAAAAGTATTTTGATCAAATGAGTGTATTGGGTATGGAGTGGGGTGAAAATCCTCAATTACTTTATGTAGATAACTTACTACAAATTGGACAAAAGCAATACAACACCAAAAAATTTATTGCTGCACTGCAAACCTTTTCTGAAATAATTACGTTAGACCCTGTAAACAAGGAAGCATTTTTTTTTAGAGGATTGGTACAACTACATTATGAAAAAAGAAAAGAAGCCTGTGAGGATTTTAATTTAGCTTTTAAAAATGGGCATTCAAAGGCCATTGCAGTAATGAAAAAGAACTGCAAAGAATATTTTAACTAAAATAAAATATACCTCACGAATTTTTAAACTTTTTAAAGTTTTATTCGTTATAAATAGTATGTAATCAACAATGTATTGAGCATAATAGATGATTTCAATACTCTTGGCTTCAGAAAATTTAAATAAATTGGACATAAATTACTCTTAAAAGAAGAATATTTGACAATGTTAATTAGCAAGAAAATCTAATATATGCCTGAAGGTGAGGAAAATATTCAAGGTCAAGCTCAAAATGTAGTAAATGAACCAATAGTAACAGTCCCCGCTGCAGAGACTTTGAGTGAAGAAGCTAAAAGAATTTCAGATTTAGATGGTGTTAAAGAAATCCTCAAAACAGATGCTAAAAGTTTCTCCTTTACCAAAAAAGCATTTGCAATTGATAAAGGTCATATTAGAAACTTTAATTTTATAAAACAAGGTATTGTCAATTTATTAAAGCTCTACCCCAATACTTTTCTTCAAAAAATAAATTCTGAAAATATCCATAATGAAATAAAAGATTCGGATTTAGCAAACATAGGTAAAAATATAAGCCCGGGAGATGAAGAAGCATTCATGCCTTTACTAGTAGACGAAAACAACCAATTCAATAATTGGATTCCAGTAAAACTAGATAATGAAGAAATAGATAAACTTTCAGAGGACAGCAAGAAAAAAGTTAAAAAAAGACATCCCCTTGCGGAAAAAAAAGGATTATTTGAAAGGAAAAAAATTAAATTTTCAAATTTTAATCTAAATACTGATGCTACATTATTAGAAGACAAAACAAAGGGCGGAAAAAAAACTAAAGCATTAACAAAAGCAATCCTGAGGTCAAGAACAATACAAAAAAAATTCAATGAAAAGTATGGTAGAGATGAAGAAGATGTAAAGATCGATGAAATAGAAAAAGAGAATGTTGAAATTAGTAATAAAGCATTGGAAAAATCCAATTATGGTAAAAAAATTAAAAAAGCTATTGAGTTAGGCCAGGATTATTTAAAAAATATATTACAGGTTAGCGACATAAAATTTGGCGTACCATTTATAAAACTTACTCCATTAGGTTTAATGATGGATTTTATGTCAGCTGTAAACTCTTTTGGTAAAACAGCATCACTTAAATCTAGTGTAATTGTAAAATTTGGTGACGTTTTTAGCATAAACTATTTAGGCAGTGAACTTATTGGTAATAATTTTTCTTTTGGTAGCAAAGAAAATATTCATTTGGATGTAGGATTTTCAAAAATGATACATGACCCAAGTCAAAATGATAGTATTTGGGAAATTGAAGACTTAAACATTCAAGCAGAGGGATTAAATGCTGACGCGAAAGTTGATATGAGTTCCGATAATGTTGTTTACCATACTAAAAAAGGTATATCAATTGAAAATGGAAAATTCACAATAAAAGGACCTAAAATTGGAGGTTACAATGGAGAAATTTCTGTAAATAATTTACAAGTAAACGAAAACAATATAAAACATTTTATTGGTGAAGGTACCATCAATAAAGTTCCATTGACTAGCCACCTTTCAGCTGAAAATATTTCAGTTGTTGTAGCTTTTCTTGAAGACGAAACCATTATAGATGGCAAGGCAGATGTTAATTTAAATAGCTCTTTAAGTCCTATAGGAATTGAAGATTTTAATTTGACAGGAACGGTAAATATTATAAACGATTCTTCAATTGAAACCTTAAATTACTCTTTAACAAATGGAAATTTAAATGGGACTTTTCTTGGACAAACAGTTAGATCATCTGGTGTTAATTACTCAAGTAAAAAACCTCATGACATTACTGCAAACACTTTTGGATGGAAAGGACAAGCACTAGGTTATAATGGAGCTTTATTGATTTTAAAACCAAAAATAATTGATAATGAAGGATTTAATTTTAAGAAAGTTACTGGAGTTATTTATGACATAAGTTATGGTGAATATGTGAAAACTGAATTTGTAGAGGTTGGTGTCGAAAAACAAGGAAATAAGTATAAAATTAATGGTGCTACACAAATTGAAGCAACCTTAAAAACAATTCCTGGTCTTGAAAATGTAAATTTAAGTGGTCTATTTTCCGCATCAGGATATGACGACGGAACTGAAATTAAATACTCTTTAGAAAGCGGTATACTTGATGCATCTTTTATGGGAAATAGAATCAATCTAGAAGGTGTAAAATACTCATCAGAAAAAAAAGAACTTTCTGCAAATACATTTGAATGGACAGGTAAAATTTTTGAAGAAGATGCAACTTTTAAGTTGATTCAGCCTATAATTAGTAATGAAGAAGGGTTTAAACTTGGTGAAGAAGGTTCAGCAAATGGAACATTGACAAAATATAAGCTTGGGGATTGGGGAGATCTTACTGACATTAGCTTTGAAGTTCAAAAGGAAAATGGAAACTTTTACTACTCTGCCGGTGGAACAATGGATTTTAATACAAGTAGCCTTGGTATACCGGTTGATTCAGATAAATATATCGTCCAGATTGATAAGTTAAATTTTAATGAAGAAAATGCATCTTTCGAATCTGTTTCAATAACTGGATTTACAAATTCATTTGACTATGGTATTTTTAGTCTGTCGCCAAAAAAAGTAATATTATATAATGATAGTAAAACAGGTTTTCAAGTTGAGCTAGATGCAACAATGGGTAATGTTTTCCCTTCACCATTTGGTGATGAAAACTCATTAACTGGTTATGCAAAAATAAAAACAGGTATAACAACAGACCCAGAAAAAACAAGGGCAAGTTTTGAATTAGAAGAACTACATTTTGATGGAAGTATCAAAAACCCATTATCAGATTTAAGTATATTAGAGGGTTGGGGAGGAAATAGAATGGATATTGGTGCATCAATATTGGTCTTTCCGGGTGTTTTTGCAGAATTTGGACTATTTATTGAAGCATTACTTTCGTTCGGAAGTAACATAAACATTAATGTTTCAAAAATTGGCAAAAAGTTCATTAGATTAAAAATTGATGCCCCAATTGCTGAAGGGAAAGTTGCTGCTGGAGCTTATGCTGGTGTTCAAGCAGGTAGTGCATTACTAGCTTCATTTGCTTTATATCTTGAAGCTTTTGGTGAAATAGACGCTAAACTTCATGGTGAATTTGAAAAATTATTTTCTCTAGATAATAATAATCCTAGCAAAAAAGCAAGTATTGACATGACATTAGAAGGAAATGCAAATGTAACTGCTCAACTGAGGGCAGTTGCTAGAGCATTACTATTTTTTAAAAAAGTATGGAAATATGAGCTTGCATCTAAAAATTTAGGACACTTTTCTTACAGTACAAATACGAATAAAAACACTGGCTTTTCAGCAAATACAGAAAAACTGGTTGACAATGAACCTGGATTCAATGATAAAGCATTAAAAGAAGACGATAAAATTGAAGGAATAAATAGAAATGATATTAAAAATATGAGCACACTAGAGTTACTTAACTTAAGTACTCAAGAAAGGTGGAGTAAAAATGAAAAAAAAGACATTGTTAAAAATTTTACTGAAGAAGAAAATTTAGCAGTAAAAGAAAGCAGTTTAGCAAATACTGCTAGATTTAAAGGAGACAACAAAGAAGATAAAGATAAATATAAAGCAAATCAACTTTCTATTTCTAAAATAATAAATATAATGGGGGAGTTCCCTGAAGATGTAAAAAAAGAAGATCAAAATCTAGTAAATATAATTTCAGAAAGGTTAGATTCACTTCAAATTATAAATGCTAGATTAAATAACTTAAGTGTTTTTTCTGAGTTTATTAATAATAGAATTGACCCAAAGCAGGAGATAACAAAAGACCCTGATTTAAGCACTTCAAATAAGAGAAGTGCATACAGTAAATTGGTAAATAATAAATTAAATATAGCTGATGCGTTTGTTACACATTACGAAGATTTAATTACAGAACTTAACACTGAAATGATAAAAGGAAATGGAATAAAATCTGATTTAACAGATGGTGTTGATTTACTGCCTTTTAGAGCTAAAAAAGATAAAATAGAAACTATTGAAGAAATTAAAAATGAAATATTTAGAGGAACTACTTTTTTCTCTTCAGCTAAAACAATTAAAGAAGGTATGAGTAGATTTAATACCACATTAGACGATTTCAATACCAATAAGTTGGTAACTCAAAAAACTATGAAAGAGAATAGTAAGCTTATCAATAAAAAAATTGGTAAGCAAGAAAGTGAAATAAAAAATATACTAGCTAAACAGGAAACAAAAAATACTATTTCAAGAATATTAAAAAAGTAATATTACTAGATAAATTTTGATATGAGTTTAAGCTGTTTTCCCTTCTTTCATCATTTCATTTTTAATGCCTTCCATCAAAAAAGCTTTGGTTACCAAGCGCTCTCCACTTTGAGCAGCTTTAGTTACACAGTACTTTAAAATATTAACTATTGAACCCCCTGAAATTTCATAGTTTTGAGCGATTTCAGAAAGTTTTATTTCGTGGTCTAAATCAATGTTATTTCCAAATGCTTTTTCCCAAAGCTGTAAACGGTCTTTTGCCTCTGGCATTTTAAAATATACTATGCTTTGAAATCTTCTTGTAAAAGCTTGATCTATATTGCCTTTTAAGTTAGAGGCTAGTATTACAACACCTGGATATTCCTCTGTTCTTTGTAGTAAATAAGATACTTCCTGGTTGGCATACCTGTCTTGACTAGAGCTAGTAGATGTTCTTTTACCAAAAAGCGCATCAGCTTCATCAAAAAATAATATCCAGTCTTTGCTCTCAGCCATGTCAAAAACACGTGCTAAATTCTTTTCTGTCTCCCCTACCCACTTAGAGGTTACCATAGATACATCTATTCTGTAAACTTCTTTTCCCGTAGACTTTCCCAATAAACCAGCAGTTAATGTTTTACCAGTTCCAGGAGGGCCATGAAACAATGCCCTGTAACCAGGCTTAACCACATCTTTTAAATTCCATTTTTCAAGAATAGTATGGTTGTTGTTAACCCAAGATAGTATGTTGTCTACCTGTTCTTTAGCGTATTTGTCTAGCACCAAATTGTTCCAATCTCCAGCTATTTCTACCAATGAGGCAGGAAATTTAGAGCTGAATTTGGGTTTTTTAGCAATTCCAAAAGTAAATAAGTCCAAATAATCTTCAGAAATAACTAGTGCTCCACTTAGCATTGGCTCTGAACTTTTTACATCGTCAAGAGAAAGTATTTTGTGTTTAAATAATATATGAGAGGCGTCTAATAAATGCATTAGCTCAATTTTTAACCCAATGTCTTCGCCAGCAATTAAAAAAGCAGCAGTTTCTCCTGTTGGTATAAAACCACCGTGAGTAGTTCCTTTAATACCTCCAAATTCAGTAAACCCTCTGTTGGTAGTTTCGTTTTTATTAAAGAAAATATCTAAAAGCCTTGGTTTTATATGTGGAGCTAATGTTAATGCAATTAACAAACGTTCGCTAAAGCTAAATTTATAATACTTTATTATTTCTGCGTATACAGAGCTGTCTCCGTCTAAATTTGGTGGTAATATTTCAAAAATATCTTTATGGCTGGTTTCTTGCTCAAAATACAAGTTGAACCTGGTTTCAATAACCAGTTTTAACCAGCTTAACTCTTTTTCTAATGTTTTACTATTTAGTTCTTTGTTGTCCATTCAACGAATATTATATAATCAATCCAATGAAATTTAATTAATGAAAAACCCCATGGTAATTTTCTCAATAATACATCAATTGGTTTACTTTCTACTTTAAGCTTCCAGTTTTTTTCATCAAAAGTTAAAGTGCCTTCTCTTTTTAAGAAACTATCCCTAAAAGTAGCTAAAGAAGTATTTTTCATTTCTTTCCACTTGTTTTTAATAGATTCTAAAAATTGATCTGCTTCTTTTTTTTCTTCGTCAGTCAAAGTTACAAACATATCTAAAGGATCTGAAAGTGGCATTCCACAAATTAACTTATTAAATACCAAGACAAATTCTGGAGAAGTATCTCCCCCATCTATAATATATTGTAATAAATGTACTGCCCTAAATTGTTTGGATTTGTCTGTAAACTGTTTGTCTTTGATATAGCCCAATTTGGTAAATAAAGTCCCTACAAATGGCCAAATGAGCGCCAATCCTGCATTGTAAATATATAGCTGCTCCCCTTTTTTAATTTCTGGCAATACTTGATCTCTAGAAAATACTAAGTTGCCTTTTTCTGTTGGTTGGTTTCTCTTTTTATCGAAAGTTTTAATCCCTTCTAAAAATTGGTCGTTAAACATCATTTTTTGAATTAAGTCACTAACTATAGCTTCTGGAATTTGAGAAATATTTTCTAATGATCTTCTTTCTTTAATCGCATTACTATAAGAATCTTCTTCTAAAATAAAATATTCGTTTTTTTCAAAATTAGAAAGCAAGTTTTTAACCTTTGGTAAAACCAAGAGTTGTTTGTCATTAGTGATTTTTTCATTGATTTCATCAAATGCAATTGTTAAGGTAGTGTTTCTCCACTTTGCGTGTTGTTTAACAATGTAGAGCATAAAATAAGTAGTCCATTTTTTAGGGTCAAGTTCCTTAAAAATATCTGCAACAAATAGTACAGACTGAGTTACTAATTCCGGCATTTGTAGCTTTTTAATAAAGAAATTTAATTCTATTTTTATTACTAAATCTTCATGCTCTTTTTCAAACTCATCTATTATTTCATCTTTATTAAGATCGAGTAAAACATTGTAAAGTGATGTGTTTTGAAGCGTACTAAGTCTAAATAAAGAAAGCAAAAGTGGCTTTAATTCCTTTTTAGTTTCAATTGATAAATAGTATAGAAAACCTAAGATAGTAGTTCCTAATTCCTTTTTTGTTGTCTTATTTTGAATAGCTGTAAGGGCGGTTATTTCCTTAATATATGAGCTTGCTTTTTTAGAATATTTTTCGTTTAATATGTCAGAAAATTCACTAATAATTGGCGTAATAGTAGACACTTTATTTTCATTAGCTTTTTTTAAAGTCTCTAGCTGCTTTTCAACTTGTGCTCCTATTTCTTTATTGATAGATTTTCCTAATTCTACTTTTGCAAATATCTCCTTTATAAGCTCTTTAGTTGTGTAAGTACCGCTTTCAACCCACAGCCTATAGATGAACTTAATTAACTGTGAATTATATTGGATTTGAAAAGATTTTGACTCGCTAATTGAACTAAAACTACTTTTTAGGCTAAGAATTATGTCCTGTAAAAAATTGTATTCTGAGAATTTTGAAAACTCCTTAAACGACCATAAAATTAACTCGGGAATAGCTTCCTGACCAGGATGCTTTATTTCTTGTAAAGCAAATGCCTTTTTAGAAAACTGTTGGTCTAGTTCTTTAAGATTTTTGCTAATAATTTTATTAGTTGATTTATCTCCTTTAGTTGGCCTTTGCTCTTTGCTATTTATAATAGCTTTAAAATCAATATTTATTTTAAAAATCTGAGTGATTTCTTTAATAAAGTTTTGAATTTGTTCAATAAATGTATTTAGCCCACTTGGAGCTTCCCAACTGGTATATGTAATAGCATAGTTTAAAAAATCGGTAATTATATTTTCTTGTTCTTTCACAGTTAAATCTAAGTAGCTTAATAGTTTAAGATTTAACAACTGAGAATATATATTTTGTGACGTGTCCCTTGAAATAAATTTATTTAATTCCTCAACCGTAGTACTTAAAAGCTGCTGACTTCCTACAGGCTCGTTTAACTTAAAATTGAAAAAAGAAATTATTTTTTTACTTGCTTTTTTTTCATTAAAAAAGATAGAAAGCTCCTTGAATAAACTACTTCTATTTTCCTTGTAAGCAATAATAAATTGTAATTGAAATTCAAAAATAGTTTTAAAAGGGGACCACCATGGTAAATCATTATTATAAATAAGATACTTAAATATGGCCAAGTTTACTTCTGCAGAGTTTTTAAAATAAGAAAGCTCTTGATGAAGATTTTCTTCTTTTTTTAAATCCTCTTTTTTTAAATCTTCGATATCATTTAACTCAAAAGTAGCAAAAACTAATTGCTCTTTGGGTAGTTTAAATATAGTGGCTTGGTCAGCTGCTTCTTCTTGAGCTTTCTCTTCTAAGATCTCCTTAGATTCTTCTTTTAAAATTACTGTCTTTGTACTTTTATCTGTGGTTTCTACAGTCTCTTCAAAACCAGCTTCTTCTTGAGCCTCCTCTTCCAAAATCCCCTTAGATTCTTCCTTTGAAATTTCTGTCTTTGTACTTTTGCCAGTGGTTTCTACAGTCTCTTCAAAACCAGCTTCTTCTTGAGCCTCCTCTTCCAAAATCTCCTTAGATTCTTCCTTTGAAATTTCTGTCTTTGTACTTTTGCCAGTGGTTTCTACAGTCTCTTCAAAACCAGCTTCTTCTTGAGCCTTCTCTTTTAAGATCTCCTTAGATTCTTCCTTTGAACCAGTGGAAGATTCATCTTCAATTTTTAAAAGTTTATCTTCTGAAAAAGAAGAACTGATTGAAAAATAGTGAGAAGGAAATTTACTTTGTTTTAAGCTGTTTATAATAATATCTTTACGTTTTTTATCCTCTAAAATATCATCAATAAATTCAATATATATCTCTTTATTTAAAGACAAAACTCCCTCTAACAATCCTGTTTTAAAATAATAAAGAAGTTCTTTAAATAGTTGATCATAAAAAACCAAATTTGCAGGAAATTCTTCTAACTCTTCAAACTCCATATTTATATCAATAGCAAATTGCAGCCTTTTGTCGAGTTGTTCCAATGAGAAATATTCCGAGGACAGTGATAGAGAAGAGATTTTACTTACTTTATTTTCAAAATCAATTTTAGAATCACTTAAAATAGCGCCTAACATTAAATTAAAATCCGTCTCTAATGATTGCTTTTCATCATTGTTAATTAATCTATAAAAAACGTTTTTTAAAGCCAGTTTCTTGTAAATTTTTTGGTCCAATAAAGATATACTTATGGCATTTAAGTCATCTAAAAATAACTTTATTTGAGTCGTACTTTTAATCGATATTAAATCGTTTAAAAGAAAATTAAATATTGGTGTACTAACCTTGTATATTAGGGCCTTCCCCAATAAATTATTATTTTTTATAAACTTTAGAAACTTACTGTATTCAGAACTAAATTGCTTTTTAAATTGTGAAATTAAATCTTGTACAAGCTCCAACTGCTTGCCCTTATAATTTCCCAATTGCATTTCTCCCCACCAAGGCAGCTCATTAAATAATATATAATGTGATAATATATTCTCAAAAAAAACTGCATTTAGCTGGCCTATCCTTTCAAAAAAATTGAGTTCAGTATTATTAATTAATTCTTGGGAAGATTGCTTTTTTTCAGCACCATACAGCTTAAGAGCATTTAAAATTTCTCCAGCAAATTCTTTCTTTAATCTATTATCCCATTTTTTATTGTCAAAATATTCCATTTTTTTAATTTTCTTTTCTAAGACCCAATTATTAAATAATTCTATTGGTGGCTTAAAATGAATTTCTTTACTGAAAATTAAATTTTGTAATACATACTTATTAAATTCTTTTTTAAGTTGTTTAACACTAGAGAAAGTAATTAATTTTTCTTCTTTAGAAACCTCTATAAAGGAAAATATCTGTTTTTTTTCAAATAGAAAATTTGGTGACAAAGAATGAATAAATTGCTCCATTTGCTTTTCACTCAATAAATTAATTAATTGCCATAGAGCACCCCCTTTTTTAGTTGCTAAAGCTTGTCGTATTACAAATGGTCTTTGTTTTGCGTATAATATTAAACTACTAAATACCATTTTTTTGGAGGCAGGGATGGGCCCAATTGGAAATGATCCTGTTTCAATAAATAATTGAGCCCAATAAATTTTGTCTTTTGGAGTTGTGTATATATTAGAATAATCCTCAACTAAAGATAGCTCTGTATCCTTAAAAGAAATACTACTCTTTTCTAAGTTTGTAGTGGCAAAAAATGATTTTATAAATAGTTGAATAAATTCATTTGTGTTTTCAGACTTTAAATTATTTTCTAGCAAGAAATTTTGAAATGAAAAAATCCATTCTTTTTTAGAGATTTTTAATTTCTTTTTCTCTTTATCATAATAATTAGAAACCTTAACAAGTAACTTATCATAAGATTTTATCTTTTTTGTGAAGTACTGTTCCTTTTTCTTAATATTGGAAATAGACAGTAGCTTTTCTTCTGTCTTAAGCTTTGTTAGTGACTTTATACTAACTCTAAATGTAGTGTCTATAAAATGTTCTACAGTATTCTCTGTCTTACTAATAACTGAAAGTTTCTGGACTAGTAAATATTTGTAAAACTTTTGTTTCCATTCACTATTAGAAAGTTTAAAATATGATTTATAAGTTTTAAAAATTGTATTTAATTGTTTGAAAACTACTGTATAATTGGGATTTATCTTATTAAAAAATTGGCCCATCTCTTCGCTCTTAAACTGTTGAAAAAATCGATGAATTAATTTCTTATTGCTCTGGTTTTTAACTAAAAAAGAATGTATTAAATTGGAGTCTTTCTTTGATAAATTCACTATCATTTTAGAAAGATTATAACTTGATTTTTCTTTTAATTTACTTCCTAAAATATAGCCCCCCAATAAAGCTCTTTGAATAATGTCTACAGAATTATTAGAGACTTCAATATTAGAACTGGCTAATAAGAAATTATCTAACTTTGTTTCGAATTGTTGCTTGAAGTAAGTTATAATTCGGTCTTGCTCTAATGTTGTAATATTGGCTATATCATAAACCTCTATTGGTGCTAAATCAATTTCAAAAACGTCAATTGATAAATTAATATCCTTATCAAGAGCATCTATTTTTTCGATTATATAAGGTTGTATTTTAGTAACAAAAAGTTGCCTTAGAAAACCTTCTAAATTTACTTCCTTTTGATTGGTAGAAATGTTGAGTTTAACACTGTTTATTGAATTGTTGCCATTACTCATTATTCATCAGTAATAAGAGAAAATACTCCAATTTTTCTTCTTTTAAAACAAGGTCTTTCATTGAACAACTAACAAAATCAGAATGGGCATTTTCTAAAATAACAAGGTCCTGATAATCGAGCCATTTAATATTCATAAAAACATTAGAAGGTGCTTCTTCAATAATGGTGTTATTTATATGATTTTTAAATGGTTTAGACTGAAATCGACTTGGCCATTTGGGCAATACAACTGTTGTAATATTTGAAAAGGGATCGCTAATTTCATTGTAAATATAGTTGTACTTGGTAGTATATTCTATTAGGGAAACTACAGACTTTGTTTGACTAAAAAATGACAAATAATCTTCTAACGTAGTATTAGCTTCCTTGGTGTTTTCAAAAAACTTATTGCTTGTTAAGCTTCCGTATTTACAATCAAAAATAATTTTGAATTGGTGGTGTCCAACTTCTATAATTTGATATTGATCTTTATTACTATAATTATCTAGAAAGTATTGTTCGTTTTCTTTTTGCTGCTCTTTGTTTAAATTTAGTGGCGAATAAAAAATATTTTCTTCATTTTGTTTAATAGTGAAACCGAAAACCATTAATTCGGGCATTGGTCTTAAAGAAATATGATCGAATAAATACAGATTTTCAGATTGCTTGTCAATTATTCCAATCTTTTCAGATAATTTACTTCTTAAATCTTTCGATCTATTTTTCTTACTTGTCTTAATTAGACAAACTTCTTCTTCTGACTCTGTTAAAAGCGAAATAGTGACTTTATTTAATACATAGTTTTCAGGGGTTGAACCATATTTAAAAAGTTGATTAATTCCTTCAGATAAATTTCTTTCTTTAAAACCCAAAGACAACTTTTCTTGACCCTTAGATTCATCCGGCGACATTATTTTATTAACGTTTGCAGTTATGGAAGAATTAACTCCTCTAAATCCTAGAATAGTCATTAAATAATTTTTAAACCCTTTATGCTTATTCAAATTACTATTTAAATCTTCTGTTTTTAACGGGCCATAATACTTATTAGTCCCCAAGCGAGGCAAATCTTTAAGAAGGTTTAGTTTATGATTAATTAACTCTTGAGGGGTTAAAGATGAAAGGTTGTCAAATGTAGAAAAGTCATACCCAAATCTTGCCAATAAATGCTCTAAAATCTTGTTTCTTCTTTGATAAAATATTTCTTGATTTTCTAAAGTGTTTCGTAAAAACTGAGTTAAATTATTCTTATTTGTTTTAATCCAATTATTCCACTCTTTTTCAAGTTTTTTTTCATCTTTAATATCTTCATTTTTTAGTAAATAACTTTCTAAAAAAGGTTTGAAAATTAGAAATGGTTTAGGAATATCTTCTAACCATTGAACAGCGTTTGTGGTTGAAATATCATCTAAAGAAAATAACTTTGGAAGGTGATTAAGTTGTGCAAAGAAGTTGGCTAAAACTTGATCGAAAAAACTTAAAAAACTTTTAAACTGTTTAGCATATGCTGTTTTTTCTTGGCTCCATCCAATGGGCGCTCCTAACTCTCCAACACCATAAACAGAAGGGAAATCGTATTGAATAGATTTATATGATTTTAAATCTACTGAATTTCCTTTTTTAATAGACAAAGTATTTTTTTTGTGGGCAACTTTTGTCTTAGAAAGTAAGAAGCTTGCAGAAGAATAGTCATTTTTAAAAGAATATAATTCATTGTTTTTATAAAGAACTTTAATCTTTGTTTTACTTAAATCTAATCTGGCAATACAGTCCTCTTTTACTTTATATACCCAACTATAATCATCGCCGTTTTTATCGACTAAATTTATTTTTTTTATGTCTTTAATGTCCTCCACATTCATTATCTGATTTATTAAATCAGATATGTAAAGCTGCTTTTTAATGTCGTTTTTCAGAAGCGACTCATTTAATAAAACTCCATTTTTTAAGTTGGGGCCACTAAAAATATGATCTGATGAAACATTTTTGTCTAAAAGGCTATCAACAGACTGAAAATTAGGAATTGGAGAAAAATAATAATCTAGTACCCCAATTAGATTTTTGAAGATCTTTTTTGGAGCTACTTTATTAGATATCTCTATTTCTAAGTCAAGACTAACTAAATCGTGTTTAAGAAAATTAATTTCATCAAAATCGGCACCTAAAAATCTTTTTGAAGATAAGCTTAGTGAGAGATTTTTTCTTAAGTTTTCTTGCTCTATTTTACCAAGGTTAGTAGTCATTGTGTCTATCCATATACTATATAGTGAACTATATTCTTTATAGTTCTTTGAAGGAATTATATCAACATTTCTAACTTGGTCAACATCCAAGATCATTTTCTTTAAATCAAAAATGGAAAAAGCGCCTGAGCTTAAAATTTCATGCGCTTCAAAAAGTGAATCTTGGTTAACTTGATTGGATTGAAAAATATCCTCAATATTAGTCTCTGATCTATATCCTAGTTCCGTAATGACATAACATAGAATTTCAAGTGTAGTTATCCCTGGATCGTGAATATTATAGTCCGACCAAATCTCTCCAGAAAGGTTTTGGAGTAATTCTAAACTGATCTCTTTTAGAGCCTCAACACTTTTGTAATTTTCAGTGATTTCGTCCTCTAACTTTATGCCAGTTTGGTTTTCCAATTATATGAAATTTAATTTATTTGAAATAGTAATTAATAGGTGGTAATTAACTTTTACTTTTTTTAGCTTGTAAATGAATTTTTTCTATCAATTTATAAACTTTCATAAAAGGCAAATGACCTAAAGCCTCAATAATTATATTTGCTTCTTTGTCGCTTAGCTCAAAAGTTATTTTTTCCTCTATTTGGGGTTTGTTTTGCACTACTTAATCAATTTAGAAATATTATAGTTGATCATAACACCATCTCCATAATTTTTTTTAGTTCTAATTTGAAGCTGATAATTGAAATACGATCCATTCCATCTCACATCAATATTATTTCTTGAAGATCCGTAACGTGCATTGGTCTTACTAATCCCAGGTTTCGACTTTCCATAGGTTGCAAGTGCAATAGCATGTAATAAAGCATGAGCTCCCTTCTTCCCAGTAGAGGCAACAATTTCAAAAATATTATACTCATCTAAATTCGTAAGTACATCATGCCAATTGCCGTCTGCAGGAATTTCCCCAAATGAGTAAAGACCTACTCTTCCATGTGAAGAAACAATTCCATTAACATCTAATTTTGAATTTGGAGTTGTGTTTCCTATTCCAACATTACCGCCTTTTTCAATAAATAATCTACTTCCTCCATTTGGCTCACCTATATTTAAACCTTCATTGCCATCTTCTGAAACTTGATTTATGTACCAATTAGGTGTTAAGTCACTAATATTGTCGTAAAAAGACATAAGTTCTTTATTAACCCCGTCCGAAGTAATTTTGAAACCTTCCCCTTTTTCTCTTGATATTCCGTCATCTAACTTATTAATTGTTGAATCAATAAAATCATGAAAATTATCCTCCTTAGGGATGCTTCCCTTAAGAAAAAAGTTCTTTAATGATTTTCTTTTTTTTGACGACATGGTAAACTAAACTGTAATATAAAAAGTAAAATTAGAACTTACTGATTTATTATCCTCTTTTGCTTTCATTATTTTATAACTTTTTCCAATTTTTAAATTTTCATCTTGAAAAGTTTCTTCCTTATTTGAATGATCTACTACGTAATCAGTATCAATCATCATTTCATTAATACCAAAGTTATCAATTTCGTTATTTTCTTCATAAGGTAATATAATATGCTGATTTTCAGAAGTTAAAATAGATATTAAAGTTGTTGGTTTTATTTCAACTGTGTTTGATTTTGCTTGTTTTTGGTTTATAATTACACCATCTACAATATGAAATAGTGAGAAATTCACTACATGGTCTACATATTCTTGTTTGTCAATAAAATTTAGAATTAAAGCACTGCTTATAGATTGTCCTAATTCTACTTGATGATTTAAATTGAACATCCATGGGCTTATAAAAGATTTAATTCCTTCATTTAGTTTTTGGACATAAAAATTTTTATCAAAGCCCTCGTTTAGCTTTAAGCTAAATTTAACTTGAACTTGCTCATAAACTGGATTAGTAACTTTAAATTTTACCCCCAAAGGCACTTTTGATTTTAAGAATTTTTCCATCCTGCTAATTTCTACCAAGGAAAAAAATCTTGGAATTCCTATAAAATTCTTGTCGTCAATTATTTTGGGAACCACTACTATTAAAACGTTTCCTGGAGATAAATTAAAGTCAGTATCTACAGTAGATAAACATTTAACCCTATTTACTTGTGGAAAATTTTCTAAAATGATCTTTTCATAATCTTTTCCACTTACCGCTCTATTTTTATGTCTTAACCGCTCTGCAACTCTTAGAAAATATCCCTCAGCATCTTCTTTTATAACACCATTAAAACCACGATATTTTTGATGAATTCCATCTATATTTTTAATGTTTTTTTCAAATGATGTAATTTTATTTGACTCTAGGTTAGCATAACTAACATCTTCAGGGTTATGGCAAACAGCCGTAGTAACGTGAAGTAGAATATCTTGTAAATAATTAAGAAAAGAACTCTTCTTTAAACTCTCTAGTTTTATTAATAAAGAGTCATTGGAGAATAACCCACTTAAGTCGAAATTTGCATTTTCTAAACTAAACTCAATAATTCCTGAGCTTTTCAACCCATTGGTATTGTCTTTAATAATTTGATTATCGTTCATAATAATCCATCTAGAACCGTTAAAATAAGACCAACTTAACATTAAGTCATTGCTGGACTTATTGGCAAACCCTTCATTAATTTGAAATAAAATGGAGAATTGCTTATTGTTTACAACGTTGTTAATTCCAATAATTAACGAAGAACCTTCTTTGTAGGTTGGGTAAAGAAAATTCAACTCTTTAATCTTTTGATTTCCGATGGGGTGAAGATGATAAAAATCAAAATCATTACTGTTTTTGAGATTATAAGTCATTTTCATTTTAAAATCTGCAGAAATTGTTTTTAAGGTGGGAGTATAAGGTTCATTGGGAGAAATAACCTCCGCTTTTTTCTTAACAGACTTCATGGTAGATTCCCTTAATATTTCAGGATATTGTTGGTGGCCAAACCCTTCCATAGGAAAACAGAGCTCAAATTTTAAAAATCCATCTTTTGATTTACTACTGTAGGGAGCCTCATTTTTCTTGCTAAGGGATGGTAAATGTAAATCTAAGTCTCTAATATTAATTTCATTAATTCTTCTTACATTAGAAACTGCCCCTGTATCGTCGGGAACATCTTGAAATAAATTAATTACTTGTTTATCTTCTTGAGGCCCCCATCTTTTATTTCTTAAATAACTAACCTTAACTTCAAAATCTTCATTATTGACATCCCATGGATATTGATCATAATAAGTTGTAAATCCTCCTTCTAATAAGGGAAGTCCATACCATTCCAAATTAATTTTTAAATCATTTATAGGGTATAAAAAGAAAGTTGAATGACCTACAATAAACGAAGAATCAATTAAAGGTTGTGAGCCAAATGGCTCAAAAGGAGCAGAAGAATCAATTTTTCCAAAATCATTACTAAGAGATAAATTCTTGACCTCTAATATTTCTACTTCAATACTTATATTGTTAATCTCTAAAAATTTTAAAGCGTGATAATCATTTAAATATTCATGATTCAATTTAAACTCAAACATAGGAAAGTTATTGTGTGCTTTAAAATCTAGATTATCAGCATCTAGTGGAGTAATTGGGGGGTCAATATTATCAATTAAAGCAACAATTTGAAGTGTAGATTTCTCTAATTTATCTTTGTTTAGATTAAAAATAGTTTCAACCTTGTTATTAGAAAGGTTAACCCACTCCTTATCGCTTGAATAAGACAATTTAAATAAATTTAAAAAAGTGTTTTCATCAATTTCTTTTTCGAAACTATTACTTTTAATAAAATTTATTATCGAGGTTTTGGAGAAGTTAAATTCGAAAATAATTTTACGGACGCCTTCTTCCAGTAACAGAAACTCCGAGCCGAATGAAAATCCAAGGTTTTGTTGGGGCTCGTTAAAATCAACAAGCTTTTTTTCGTTCTCAAAAAGGTTTAAAAAATATTGATCAGAGATTTCATTATTGTCAAACTCAAACCCAATAACTTGATTTAATTTGGCATTATTAATTAAAATTGTTTTGTCTACTTTATAAATAATGTTTTTTCCTTCTTCATTGGCCCCAGCTAAAAGATTTTTTCCTTTTTTAATCTCCACTTGGTTTTTAGCGCTAGTTGTAAAATTTACATGTACTTTATCAGGCTTTTTTGTATGTAAAGGTATTTGAAGAATATTTTTTAAATAGTGTTCATGGTGTCTAAAAGTGATGGCGTTTAAATTTTCTCTAGCTTCATTATAAATATTATGAAAGGCAATTAATAAAGAAATGTGAGGAGAAACATTTTTACTATTCACTATGCTGTAATCGTAAAGTTCTTTTGCCGACTCTTTTATTAAATCAAAAATTATGTTGGTTTTTTTAAAATACCCATAGGATTCTTTAGCAATATCTATTAATTCTAAGGTTGAATTAATTACTGAATCTGATTCCCTCCAATAACTACTAAACTCATTTTCATTGACAAAATTTTTATCAAGCTCAAGTTGTTTAATTATTGAAAATATTTTGTTGAATATTGGGCTAAGCTCGATAACAATTAATTTTTCAGTTTCGGATTTAAATTCTGGGTAATCATGGAGGTTACTTAAACTTAATTCTAAACTTTTAAAATGATTTAACAAATCTTTTAAATTCAAAAATATATTTTCGATGATTTCTTTGTCGAGCTCTTTTTCTTTTAGTTTGTAAGGGTCGTGACTAGGCTGAATTAAAGAAATATTGTAAAATGCTACTTTTAATAAGCTAAGGGTAGGATTATTATTAAAAAAAGAAGTCCAGTCGCCATCTAAAATATTGCTTTCATTAAAGTAGGCTATTTGGGTGGCATATTTGGGTAGAAATTCAATGAAGCTTTTGAAATCAAATTCATCAATTAAAAAAAAATCTTCATTTATAGCCGTTATTGATCTATCGCTTTGGCTTAATCCAAGATTCTTATTATATGTCTTATTAGCATCTAAAAAAAACATGATTTATAAATCAGTACCTTCATTTAAGTAATAAGGGAAAACCATATTGGTTCTGCTATTAGTACTTTTAATTTCATAAAAAATATGAATGAAAATTATTCCATTTTCTATTTCCTGTTCAAATTTTACATTTTCTAAATTTATTCTTGGTTCAAATTTTAGAATAGCCGTTTTAATAACATGTGTTATTACTGTTTCTAAGGATAAGCTTAATTTTTCAAAAGCAACAAAAGATAAGTCACAGCCAAAATCTGGATGAAAATGCCTTTCTCCAGGTGTTGTACCCAACAAAATTTCTAAACTAGAAACAATATCTTTGTTACCTGTAGTGGTTTCTAAAATATTTAGCGTTTTATTAAATTTTACTGGGAAACTCCACCCTTTTCCTAAAAAGTCAATATTATCTTCCATATTAGCCTCCTATTTGAACTGTTGGACAACCTGCTACAATAGAGCCCCCGTGAGCGGTACTATCTCCCATTCTGGCCGCAGGTTGACCATTTATTGTAACTGTCATTGAACCCATAACAATAGAGTCTGGCGGGCCAACACAAACACAGCTACAACCTACTGTTGCTGCTGGCATATTGGCGATTAGAACTGTTGGTGGGCCGCTAGGTAATATAGGTCCTCCAACATGAGGAATTGGAGGTGTTCCGGGTGTTTGCATTGGGCACTGATGCATATCTGATACTCTTGCTGCTGCTGGCATATTTTAATTTATTTGAACCATTGATCCTTTTACAACTGCAATTGCAGAAGTAGTTAACTCCGCCCCCGCCTGACCGTCAGCTGAAAACTTTGCATTGGCTGTGTTTTTAATATTCATTCCTTCCATTTCTAAATCCATCTGAGATTTAATATTTACGCTTTTTGAAGACTCTATACTTATATCGCCTTGTGAAGATATTGTAATACCGGATTCATTCATTTTTATAGAGTTCTTGTTCTGATCTTCTAAAACAATTGATTTTGTTTCGTCATCGATAAAAATTGAATTTCCACCAGGGGTTTCAATATTAACAGACTTATCTTCATCGTTAATAATAATTTTTACTTCTTCCTTGGTGATTATGCCTTTTTCAAAGTTGTCTTCATCTGGTATAATTGGAGGGGCATTTAATTTACTGAAAAGCGAACCTAAAATTACTGGGTTTCTAGGGTCAGAATTTAAAAATCCTACAATTACTTCATCATCTATTTCCGGCCAAAATATTTTCCCTCTGTTTTTACCCGCATCTTCAAATACCATTCTAGACCAAATCTTAACGTCTTCTCCAGCTACAGGAAGAGCGATTTGAACCCGATGTTTTTCATCACCATCAATTTTTAAAACTTTTCCAATTTGTAATCCATTGACAGAAGGGGTTAAGTTTCCAGTATATTTAGAATTTATATCATTTCTAGTGGAATACCAGTCATTATTTAATCCAAATTGAATATCTGTATACCAACCCGAGTTGGTAACTACTTGCTTAATAGCGGAAACCATAACTTTGCCACTAAATTTTTCTCCAACTCCTTTAATTTCTATTACATCTCCTAACTTGATCTCTGAACTGCCTGCAATTTTAATTCTGCCTATTACTTTGCTTAAGCTGGCAATAGTTGCCTTGGAACTTCCCCAGCTTGTTAATTCATCGACAGAAACTTCTCCGCCATGAGACAGCTCTCCATCAATGCCAAGTACGCCTTGTAAATCAGCAGTATTAACTCCTGAATTTTCTAGTTGAGTAAAAGAAGATGAATTTCCAACGGCACTAATAACTTCCTGATTATCCGAGTCCCATGAAAATCCTTCAATTTTATTATATTGGTTTTCTGCGTCTGCTTCAGACTCAAATTCAAAAATATCTTGTCCATAATTGAAAGTTGCCACAGGAGCTCCGTCAAGCTTGGGGTCGTCTACGATTATATTTTCACCATCAAAAAATACCAACTTACCATTAGCTTCACACCTTAGCATAAAATAATCCCAATTCGTAACATCGAATTGTAATGCAGACTCTGATTCTAAAAAGCTACCAAAACATGACAAACTTCCTCCTACATTACTTTCTCCAAATACACTTGTTAAAATTGCTTTATCGTCTTGGTTCTCAAAATAAGTTGTTTTTCTTCCACCTACCATTTTAAGAGCAGCATGTTTACATTCGATATACAATCCAGAGGAATCTCCACTTCTTGATTTTATTCTGTGTCGAATAATAATACCAGAAAATACTTCTGTGTTTGTTCCATCATAACCTAGTTCTATAGAAATTTTTTCTCCAGGGTTAAAAATATTATCAGAGCTTAATGCAAAGTCTTGCTTACTAGGGTCGCCGTCCATTATCGTAATACTGGCATATGGTATTTTATTAATTTCAGAATAAGTTAAAATGGAAAGTATAGGCCCTTGGGAAGCATAGGTCGTACTACCAACTTTTATATTATATGATATATAATTGTTATCTGAAGCCAATTGAAAGGTTTTACTTAATTAACGGAGGAATAATTATTTTTTCTCCAGCCTTTAAAAATCTTGGGGAATTTAGATTATTAAACTTGGCAAGGGCTAAATATAAACTTGTTCTTCCATAAATTTTATTCGAAATTATAGGAAGTGTCTCTCCTTCTTTAACAGTGTAGTAGTGAGTCATGTCGGGTGAAGATCTTCCTGCTGCTGCGTTGGCTAGTTCAATTGAAATAGTGGATTTAAATTTTAAAGTAATCTCTACAACTTTTAGATTTAGATCTTTATCCTTACTAATGATTTTTTCCTCAAAAGAAGAGCACATTCCGTTAAAAATAAAATCTCCACTTATTATTTGAACATAAGGTGTAGAGTGCTCCTTACCGTCATATTTTTTAACAACATCATAAAGTTTATCTCTTTTATTTTGTGCTTTGTCATCTTCTGGAATGTCAGGAAATTTTTGATCGTCAATAAACTTTTTAAGTTGCGAATCTGTATAGCTTTCTTCCTTAGGTGGTGTGTCACGTATTATTAACTCAACATGAAGTGTATCTGGTTCAGTGCCACCATAACTAACATCGGCTGTACCACCAACGGGCTTTGAGTTGTTAATTTTATCATGTGTTTTTTTTTCTACTTTAATTGGAGCGGTTTCACTTGACCATTCCTCGTTAGCAGATTTTGTGCAGTCTTTATCAGTAAATTTTGAAAATTTTATCTTGAACTCTCCCATTAATTATTTAACGCTGGTTAATAAGTCTTTTATTTTCGTTTAAGATATCGATACAATCATTTATAATTTTATCTCTATTCATACTAATTTCTTCTTTAATAAGCATCCTAAAATAAGTTTCAGTATCACTACTAAATCCTAAATCTGAACTTATTTTAGAAGAACTACTTTCAGAAATAGAGGTATTAATTACAAGCTCTTTAATTTCGCAGGGCATATTTCAAAAATTATAAAAAATCAATAAACTCATACAATTTACTTTTAAAAATTAAAGATTGAAAATTATAAGTTAAAAAATTAAATTATAGTTAATAACTATAATTTAATGTTTCTATTTAGGTGGTTTTTTACGAGAAGTTTTTCTGTTTATTCTTGAAGATTTAGGTTTTGGGGGACTTATTTTTAAAGGTTTTTTTTGTAACATCCCATCCATTTGCCTGGCTAATCGTAGAGCATTTTTAGCTAAAGCATATTCATCATTTTTAATCTTAACAGGTGTTTTTCTTTTTGTTTTATTTTCAGACTTTAGTTTAACTGGCTCTGTTTTACGCTCCTTCTTTTCAAAATTTAATTTAACTGGCTCTGTTTTACGCTCCTTCTTTTCAAACTTTAATTTAACTGGCCCAATATCATCTATTTCTTCAAACTTAAAAGATTCAAACTTAAATGTAATAGAGTCAAGCATGACATCCTTACTCGTAGAGCTTATACCACTTGTGTCAAATTTAATTGGAAATGCATTTAAAAAAGTCCATTTTAAAAAAGGGCTGTGTTCATGATTCAAAAGTTTTACAACTATTTGAATAGGCAACTTTCTTTGAAAATCAATTTGAATTTTTAACCACTTAAAAAGGTAAGAATCTTTACTAGTTTTTCCTCTTTTTAAAACCAAGTCTCCAAATTCGAATCCGTCAGGATGTAACTCCTTTTGACCAGCTATAATTGCATTTTCCCCTTTTGTTTTAAATTCCAGATTAGGAATATCTATTTCTGAAAAAGAGTGTTCTTTAATAACTTGGTTTGTCCCAAAATCAACTGAAAAATGAGTCCCAACTAAGGGTAATGATGAAGTTGATGATTTCGTAGGCATAAAAACAAATTAAGTCATTAAAAGACTTAATAACAAGCGTTTTTATAACTATTCTATAGTAAGGCCTTCATGTGCAATTTCAATTGTTTCTATTGCAACAGAATTATCATCAGACTTTAGGTCTGGACTATCGATTTTTTTAGGCCATGCATTTAATAATTTCCATGTCATAACTGGAGAATGTGATTCATCAAGAAGACTTATTATAACATCCTTCCTAGATGGAGTGTTCATAGAAACTTCATTAAACCAAGCATAGTATTCTTGATCTCCTGCAAAAATTCCTTTCTTTACTGAAACGTCACCAGTTTTCTTAAGTCCTGACATTTTTTGAGTAGAAAAAGTCTGGTCATCTCCAGCTCTATATTCAATCACTTCAACTTCCATGTCTAAACCAGAAACTTCATTGCAATTTATAATTGTTCCTCCAAAATCTACAGAGAAGTGAAATCCGGGTAGTGGGTAATTAGCATCTGCCATATATTGTTTTTTAAGTAGTTATTATTAAATTTTTCTTTTTATGATTCTTGTAACTTGTGAGAGAATTTAAGCACTATAAATTCTGCTGGTCTGACAACGGCCATCCCAATTTCAACGTTCATTCTCCCTTCTAGTATGTCAACTTGTGACATTGTAGTGCCTAGTCCAATATTTACAAAAAATGCAGCGTCTGGAGTGGCTCCAGCTAATGCTCCTTGTTTCCATAAATTAGTTAAGTAGTTTTCAATCATCCCTTTTACTCTAGTCCAAGTATTAACATCATTTGGCTCAAAAACAGCCCAATTAGTACTTAGTTTAAGAGATTTTTCTACCATGTTAAAAAATCTTCTGACTGAAACATATCTCCATTCATTGTCGTTTCCTGCTAAAGTTCTAGCACCCCATACTAAAGTTCCTTTCCCAGTAAATGGCCTAATGGCATTAATTGACTTTCCTGCAGTTACATCTACATTTAGGTCTTCTTGCTGCTTGTTGTCTAGTCTTAAGCAAGGAGATGATGTAGAAGATAAACTTACGTTTGCTGGTGCTTTCCATACCCCTCTATCGGAATCTACCTGAGAATATACACCCGCTATAGCTCCAGATGGAGGTACTAAACTAGCTGCTTTTTGTATTTCATTAACAATGTTTTTATAAAAATCATTAGTGTCGTAAACAATTTTATCAAGATTTTCTTTGATTGCTGTAGAATCCTTTTTCAAAGAATTTAAAATACTCATTAAAGAATCAAAATGAGTTTTTAAGGCACTTACAGATTTTTTTACTTTCTGGTCATCGTCAAGTCCATCGTACAATAACGAATCAATACTATTGGCTAAATCATAATTCTCATAATCTGATTCAGCGTTAATAACTCCTGTTGCTAAACTAGCATCCACAGAAGCCAATGCTTTAAGTAGTGTAGAAAGTGGAGAACTAGGATTAGTTTTTACATTTAATTCATTAATAATTAAGTTGTTTTTTAAGGCTGATCCTTTAAACTCTAAAATTTTATCAATAGCTGTTTTTATAAAAGTAATATAGGTAGTTGCTTCGTCTAAAGTCCCTATTTTATCAGCTGGAATTTTATAAAAAGATTCGCTAAAATTACCTTCTTCACCATTAGGATTATTAACAAAATCAGAAACCGATTTTACGTCTTCAATAGCAGCTTTTAGATTAATGATTGGCGATGGATCAGAAACAATGTCTTCTAAATTTACCTCTTCTCCTTCTGCATCTAATATTTTAACGTCTTCGAAACCAAAACTTGCAGAAAAAGTAGACATAATCCATGGGTAGTAAGCAGCACCATATTTTAAGAAATTAATTCCAATACCATTTCTAAAATCTAAAATAACATCTTTATCTGCTCTGTCTAAATTACCATTAAAAACATCTAATACCGCAACCCTGTCTTGTAAACTATTACATTGTGCTAGCATTGCTTGCTGAAAAGAGTAAGCTTGATCTTGTTTCTCCAACAACATAGCATCTGGAGATAATAAAATTGTAGGGTGATCTTCTTTTTCTACAGCAGAAAGCCCTGATGCCAAAGCGTCAGCAGTAATTTCGTCTCCAAATAAACCTACAGAAGCTATATAACATTCTCCTCCTCCATTAGCAAAGTATAATTTTACACTGTCGTATAAATAATAATTATACTGTGAATCTATTTTCCCAACACTATTATCAGCATTTAAGTTTACTGTAATCTCTCCTAAACCTGATGATGCACCAAACATTTGATGATAATCCAACATTGAGGAAATATGAGTTGGAATGTTTTTTAAACTTTTTCCATTACGTGAAGCTTTTTCAGTATAACCAATAAATGCGGGTATCGCAGTAGCAACAGCTGCCACTGACGGTGGTAATGTTGATATTTCTTCTACGTAAACTCCAGGTGTTTTATAATCTGCCATAATTAGTGTTTTTTGGTATTTATTCCACTAACTTAATGTTCTTTTAAAGGTTTACATAAGTGGTTAAAAAATACTTGTTAACACTTTTTTTAACATCTATTGATTTAATATTGAAGTTTTTTAACTCTGGGAAAGGAAGGTTCAGTAGCTTCTCACCCATTTTTTCTAAAGATAATTTATTTTGATATGTTTCTTTTAAAGGTATTGGATTTAAAGAAGAAAAAACGAATTGAGATTGGTCTTTTTCACTTTTTTCAAAATTAAATTCCATTTCTGAGTTATCATCAACTAAAACACAGCTTTCTAAGTCTTTTAAAATATTGGAAACTAATATATATTCCCAATGAATTGCCCTGTTATTAAATTTATAATTAAAAATATTTTGTGCATTTTGCTGAATATCAAAAGATACATAGCCATCGAATAAGTTATCGAAATTAGACCAAATAAAAGTAGTTTCTTCTTGGTTTTCAAACTGAAAAGTATAAATGCCTGGAATAAAATCTTCATAGTTATTGATTTTATCAACTGATAAATTTTTAATTTCACTTGAAGCTTCATATTTAATACTAATTAAAGAAGGCTTTAAATCTGAGGTGTTTGGAAAGACTCCACCTGCAAAGGGATAAATTTTCAAGTCTTGTTCAGAATTAGACAATTCAACGCCGTTAATATTTATAAAAAACTTTTGATCCTTTGAAGTATAAAAAGGGACATTGGTTTTGTTCTGGAACATCTCGTCGTTAAATTTAATTCCTATTACTAGTGAATGTGTTTCTTGAATTGCAATCTTAGGAACCCAGACTGATTCCTCATACTTGCCCTCTTGCAAAATTATTAATCTAGAGCCTTCTTGTTTTAAAATTAACCTGTAATTTTTTAAAAAAGCTGAAGTTTTAGGTGATGGATAAAATTCAATATTTGGAATAACTTCACTTAAATAATAATTGTGAGATAAATTTAAAGTTGCTATTACAAGATGCTTTTGATTTAAACTTAATATAGTCTTATTCAAACCTTGAATTTTATTTAATCTTTTGGTTAAATAATTCTTTTGCCTTTGATATTAAATCTCCTCGCTCGCTAATCTTAGCAACCGAGTAATTGATACTTAATTCTTCAATGCCGACCATTCTCATTTTGTATAATACACATGGGGCGTATTTCGCTCCTAGTACCGATAAAATATTACTTTGTTCATGAAAGCTTATGTTATTAATCTCCACTAATATTTTATCTATCTGCTGATCTAGGCCAGATGTATTATTAGGTGTAAATACTTTTTTAGATTGGAAAAACCCAATTATTGAAGAAATGAATTTTAAGGATTCTTCGTATAGTTTTTCATTGAAAAGAGCGTAAAAAAGAACATACATATTTAAATAAATCGGGTGATTATTTCCAGTAATAGGAACCCCAAACCCATTTGGAGTAGCTGTTTTTTCTTCTTCAATATTGACTAACGAAACTACTATTCTATTTTCATCTTTAATAGATAAGCTTCCATCAAGATTTAGTAGGTTAGAAGCAACAACTCTATTTTCGTTTAAATTAAATTTAACATTTAAGGAGCTGTTTAATTCATTGACTATTGAAAATATAGCTGAGTCTATCATTAATTAGAAATTAATTTAAGTGCCCAAATAGTTATTCTAGCCATGTATACTCCAATAAAAGATATTAAAGATAGAAGATAGATAAACTCGATATTTGAGAATTTTAAAAAACTTATTAAATCTCTAGTAAAAGACATCGAAAAAGATTTAACTAGTTCGTAAACTGTATAGCCAACGACTAATCCTATTAAGATACTTATGAAAAACCAAAGTACTTCAAATGCGAATTTTTTTCTTTTTTCTTTCTTTACACCGCCACTTACAGATTCGTAAACATCTTTTTGAGACTTAAGAGTAGCTTTAAAAGCTTTCCTGTAAAGGTCTCTTTCCGTCCTTCTTTCTAATGATTTGAAAAATCTATCTACCCTCAATTGATATTAGAATTAAATATGTTATTTCCAATAAATTTACACTTAAATTCAAATTGCATAAAAGCCTACCTACATAATTATGAACATCTAAAATTTAAGAAAACTTTTTTATCAATGATTAAAATGGTATCCAATTGTAAAGGCAAATGTGTGTGAACCATGCGATTCTCCCATAGAGTCAAAAATATAAGCAGGTGATATATCTACATTTTTATTAAGCTCTAGTATATATTCGATTCCAAACCTTTTTACTAATAAATTTTCGTTTTTTTCGAATTCATAACCCAACCCGGCAAAAAATCCAAAATTAGAAACTTCATATCCAAGTACAGCAGAACTTAAAAATGCATTTTTTCTAACTTTACTTAGCCCATTATCGTCTTTTAAAATATAACTCATGAATTCTATTTCATTGGACCATTTTATTGAAAAATGCTTAGAAATAAAATATTGAATCTCTATCCCGTCTGTTGGAATTAACTGCGCAGGATGATGCTCAGATTCATGGTAGTTTTCTTCAGAAATATACGTTTGATTAATCGATACTGCAATTCTAAATTTACCACTACTCTCTTCGTTATGGCTGATTTCATTATTATGCTCTTGAATTGATTGAGAAAAAACAAATAACGGCAAAAAAAATAAAATTGTAAGAAAATTTTTCATTTATAAATTTAGTAAAATCTAAATAATATAATGCTATTTTTTAAAAATGAAAAATATAAGCTTAAAGAATATTTAATTTCTTTGAAAACTCTTCCTTGTAAGATTTGCCAATATGGATTTCTTTATCATTAATAATAACGTAATTGTCCTCAATAGAATTTATTTTGTCTATTCTTACTATAAAAGATCGCTGAACTCTAACAAATTCTTTAATTGAAAGTTTTGATTCTATTTCTTTCATAGTAGTTAAGACCGTGAATTTTTCTGCATTAGTATTTACCCTAACATAATTACCCAAGGCTTCAATCCATAAAATATCAGTCAGTTTTAGTTGAACAAGTTTTGAATCTGTTTTTATAAATACATGTTCCAGATCATCATTTTCAATAAGTTTTGCTCCTAATCCAAAAAGCTGATGATTTATTTTTTGAACAGTTTTTATGAACCTTGTCCAAACAACAGGTTTTTTTAAAAAGTCTGTTACATTATATTCATAGGACTCCAGTGCAAATTCATCATGGGAAGTAATCATTACCACTAAAGGAGATATTTTCAGGTTTTTTAAGAGCTCAATTCCTCCCATTTTAGGCATTTCTACATCCAAAAATATTACATCTACATCATTAGAATTTATAAAATTATAGGCATCTAAAGCGTTTAAAAAAGTTCCAATACATGAAAATTCATCCAGCTGATTAACCATGTCTTCTATTACAGAAATACACAACTCATCATCATCAACAATAATTACCTTTATCATTATTAAATTTTCTCTTTAGTCTTTTTCAAAAAAAGCTTTTGTAACGTTTTAATATCGCTACTTAAATCTACAACTTTTTTTAATTCCATTTTACTAATAAATTCTTCAATCTCTATAAATTCCATAGTTGCAGATGAACCTTTCATTTTGTGTAATTTAAATTTAATGCCATTTTGATCATTTTGTTTTATCATTTCTACAAGCTTATCATAATCATCCTTGAACGTTCTAATAAAAATCTCCAAGTATTTATTTTTGTTCTTTAAATGGATAGATCTTCCATCATTATCACTTTTAATGCTTTTGGAGATTTTTTTGTAGAGCATTTCTATTTGAAATGGTTTAGAAATACAATCATTTATTCCATTTTTATGACAACGATCTAAAACATCTTCTACCAAATGAGCAGTCATGGCAATTATGGGGGTGCTTTTATTATTTGAATTATGGGACTTTCTTATTTCGAGGCTTGTTTCAAACCCATTTTTAATTGGCATTTCAATGTCCATTAAAATAATATCATAAATGCTTTTAGAACTCATTTCTATAGCTTCTTGACCGTTTTTTACCCATTCTAAGGTTATATTATTGTCAATATTCGCAATTAAATCCTTGAATAATTTTCCGTTCAATTCATCATCTTCTGCCATCAATATTTTAATGTTTTTGAGGCCCATTTTCTTTGATGCAGAAACTTCTCTCTTAGCCTTATTGGAAATTTTATAAGGAATTATAAAGCTAAAGACTGTACCTGAAGAACCTGATTCAACATTAATTTTTCCATTCATCAACTGAATTATAAGATCGCAAATTGCCAAGCCCAGACCTGTTCCTCCGTACTGTCTTGACGTATTTGTTTTTTCTTGTGCATAAGGTTGGAAAATATGTTTTAATTTATCTTTCTGAATACCTGCACCATTATCGCTTACCACAACTTTCAGTGATTTATTGTCTTCTTTAGTTAACTCAATAATCGCTTGGCCGTTAGGAGCATATTTGATAGCATTATCTAATAAGTTGATTATAATTTGTTGAAATCTAAAGGCGTCTCCAATAATTACTTTTGGAACTTTCTTAGATTGAATAAACTTAACCTCAACATTATTATCTGTGGCTTTACTTTTTAATATTGAAATTGATTTTTCAATTACGTCAATTAAAGAAAAATCAATTTTTTCTAATGTTATTTTTCGTTTCTCAAGTTTTGCTAAATCTAAAATGTCATTTACTAGAAAAAGTATATTGCTAGCGCTGCTTTTCAAAGCTTTTAAATGCTCTTTTTGTGACGAGTCTAGTTTAGTTCTGTCTAAAATTTCAGAGGCAGATATAACAGCAGATAGAGGGGTTCTTATCTCATGAGTAGTATAGGCTAAAAAATCATCTTTTTCTTTTTTCAGCTCTTGGTTTTTGGCATCTGCTAAAATAAGATTGCTGGCCAATTTAGATTTGGTTTTGAAGGCAGAGAAAATGTAAAGCGCAATAAATAAAATAAACAGAGCAATTCCGAAACCAATAAATATTAAATAACTCTGGAATTTTAACTCGTTTTTTGTATTCAACCTTTCAACTCCTATTTTATTCTCTTTTTCGGCAAGTAATATTCTTTCTGTTAGATCTTTTTGGCCTTGTGCAGATTCTATTTTATTAAGGTATTTTAGGTAGAAATTGGCCTTATTAAAATTATTTTCTGATTCGAAATAATCTGATAATTTGTAACAGCTGTAGATAAGACCTCTAGTGTAGTTGTATTCTAAGGATTTCGTGTAAATATCCTGAATTAAATTTATTGCTTTTTTAGTCTGATTGAAAGATTCGAATGCTTCTGCTTTTTTAATAAGCATCTGTACTGAAATGTCATAATTTTTATTGTTTTCATAATGCTTAACAGCGCTGTCTAAAGATGTAATAGTTGTCTTTTTATCTCCATAGTTAAACGCTCTTTTATAAAACAAGTAGTAAGCATAAGCGGAGTTTTTTTTAAGTCTAATACTAGCTGCTATTTTCGTGAAGTTTTCAAAAGCATTTTTAGTTTCTAAATAATTTAAATCTAATTCTGCCAAGTAAGCCATTACCATTAAAAATGGTTCCCTGTTTTTATTTACTAATTCTTTTGTTTTACTTAATAGTAAGTCAGCCTTATTTTGCTCTCCTAGATTAATATGGGCTTCTCCCATTAAAATATTGGTAATGATTACTTTATTTTGAACGCTATTCTGAGTATAAATTTCTTTTGCTAAAAGGTAATTTTCTAGCGCAGCTTTCCCCTTGTTTGTATAAGAATAATTATAAATAATGCCTTTTTGTAAATAACATTTTGCTTTTAATAAAACATTATCTGTATTTATTATTGCTTGTGAAATATAGGCTAAAGCTTTTGAAGGGTTGCTGTTAATATATGCCTTAGAAAGCATAAGGTTGTTGTCTTGGAGAGAGTCGTTCCAATTATTATAATATAATGCCTCTTCTTTATCAATTGCGAAAATTGAATAAGGAATAATGACAAATATGCTTATTGTAAAAATTAATGCTTTCAATATTTGAAAGATAAGAACAAAAAGAATTATTCTCCAAATTTTATTGATTTACAAAATAGGTACTGTAATCTTAATCAGAATCTTACTGTCTTCTCTTGTCTTTCTTTTATGAATTTTATAATCATTAGAATAGATAATGCAGGTCCCGTTAAATACCCCATCATTGTAACTAAATTGAATTTCTTCAGCTTGTGTAATCTCTTTAATAGTTAATTTACCTTTTAATCTGAATTGATTATCTAGTGAATATAAACTATCGCTTTTGAAAATAATTTCTGGGTATTTCTCCGAATGAAAATAATTTGGGGAATTTAAGTGTTTATCTCTAGTAGCATTAGAAGTTTTAATTGAAGAAATATCTACTCTAGCCTCAAAAAAAGAATTGGATAAGTTAGTAACGTCAAAATTTATTTTTCCACTTACTCCTTTTATAGTTCCAATGGTTTGTTCTTCGACATGATTAAATTCTATTAAGGATTTTGCTGAATTTATTTTTAACTCTTGTGCAATTTCAGAGTTTATAAAAAGTAAGAAGCTAACTGCTGCAATTATGTATTTCATGATTATTTATTTGTTAAATTTTCTAGCTATGGTGAAGCCAAATCTATACTCTCCTTTGGTCCATTTGCTTTTTGTATATGGTAAAAATTGTCCTTCTCCTATTCCTCTTGAATTAACAAAATTCAATAAAAAAACATGTCCAAAAGTATTTATTTCAATTCCTAATCCAAAAGGATTAACATAATTGTTTTTTCTATAATCTGTAGAATTAATATTTGCATAGTATTCTGCTACTAAACTCACTTTTTTAAACAAATGTAACCTAGCAATAGTTCCTATATGAGGAATAAAATTTTTGTCTTCTATTTTACTTAGGTTCCTAAATATGAATCCAGGACTTAGCTGAAGGGTGAGTTTTTTTATTGGCTTGAATGCAATCAAAAGTTCATTGTGGTAAGTGGCTCTATGAGAAAGCTTAGAAAAGTAGGTTAAATCGCTTTCGATTTTTGAGCTTTTCATTGTAGTGAAAAACAATTTAGAGGACCAGGATATTTTTAATTTTAAAGCCTTGTTATTATAAACCTCTGCTTTGACAAATGCATCCCACAACTCTAGAAAAGGTCCTGCTCCTTTTGACCTCCCTGCACCAATCATTATTTTATCTGTTAAGCCATACTCTAACCCTATTCTTATGTCCGAAGAATTGTCAAGGCCAAAAAGAGTTCTGTAAGATTCGTTGGTTGCAATATCTCCAAATCGATGTATAATTCTTAATTCAAGAACTTTTTTTTCTAACAACTTTACAGTGTGCCCGTTTATTGCGCGAGTATCAAGAAATAATGGTTTTTTTTGATTTATCTTTTCAAAATCCCAGTTTTCTTGCGTAAAGAAATGTCCAAAAGATAAAAATGGACACATTAGGATTATTCTAAATAATACTTTCATATTTGTTGTTAAAGTTAATTTATTTAACTTTTAAGTCTTTATTTTATGAAATTAAATGTAACATACGCTTTTATTTTTTGCCTTTTTGTTGAGGGATTATTTTCTTGTAGCAAAGATAAAACTATGGAACCTTTGCCATGCGAAGCTAACCCTTCGTTTGAAACAGAGATCAAGTCCATTTTTTTAAATAATTGCACCAGTTGCCACAATAGTACTGTAAATTATGCTGGTGTTATTTTAGAGGATCATGAGAGTATAGTTGCAAATATTAATCACTCTATTTCTGAAATAAAGGCAGGTACTATGCCATATGATGAGGACTTTAGACCTGCAATAACATCAAGCTTAATTGATGTTCTTGATGATACTTTAATTGAAAAAATTGACTGTTGGAAATTAAATGGAATGAAAAATAATTAGTTATTAATGAATAATTTAAGCGAAATAGATAAGGACAGAATAATTGAAATGGCTTGGGAAGATAGAACTCCTTTTGAAGCCATACTTTTTCAATTTAACATTACTGAAAAAGAAGTGATTATGCTAATGAAAAGAGAAATGACTCTTAAAAATTGGAAAAAATGGCGGGCCCGTGTTCAGGGAAGAAAAACAAAACATTCCTCACTAAGAAATGATAATGGGTTTCGTTTTAAGTCCTCCCGACAAAAGCAGATTTCAGGTAATCGAATAAGCAAGAGATAAAACAAAAAAAATTAATCTAAAAATTTACAATTCAATAGAAATATGAAACGAATAAATGTCCTTTATTTATTAATCTTATCTTTTTTAAGCGGGGTTTCTCAAAACAATGCTACTGATTTTACTGCACTGGATTGCGACGGGGTTTCTCACCATTTATTTTCTGAATTAGATAGCGGAAAAGTAATCGTAATTGCATGGGTAATGCCATGTGGCCCTTGTGGGTCTATTGCTTTAGATGCATATACGGCTTCTTTAGGTTATGCAAATACCAACCCTGGGAGATTAGATTTTTATCTAGTAGACGATTTCGCCAATACAAATTGTCAATCACTCTTTTCTTGGGCTGATAATTTAGGAATGGGGAATTGCACAAGATTTTCTGACCCAAGTATAGATATGAGTGACTATGGGCAAATTGGAATGCCTAAAATTGCAGTCGTAGGTGGTGCTGGCCATTATGTTTACTTTAATAAAAATAGTTCGACTCAAGATATAAATTCAGCTATTGATCTTGCACTAATTGGAGCCCCTGTAATGACTAATATTAAAGAAAATGAAAAACTTTTGAGCTTTCATTGCTATCCCAACCCAGTAATTGGAGAATTAAACATACGTTATAATTTAAATAATGCTGAAAGATTAAAAATTGAATTATTCAATTTGCTAGGGGAAAAAGTTTTTGAGCAAGTATTTTTTTCAAAAAATTTAAACGGTACATATTCTATAAATATTCAGGATTTACCTAATGGTAGCTATTTGGTTAAATTAGCAGATGGAGACATTCAAAATTCTAAAATTATTACTGTTTCCCATTAATTTATGAAAATAAAAAACACTTTTACTTTTTTACTTTTTATTTTGCTTTTCAGTTTTGTAACTTGTAAAAACGAGAATAACAGAGGTTACAAAATTAAGGTTGGTGATCAAATTCCGGAAATTAAACTCCAAATGAGAAACGGCGAGGTTTGGACTAATAAAAATTTTCAAGACAAAGTAGTGGTGATTCAGTTTACAGGGTCTTGGTGTAGTGTATGTCGTAGAGAAATGCCCGCATTAGAAGAGAAGGTTTGGAAACAATTTAAAAACGAAGATTTTCTTTTAATTGGAATAGATACTAAAGAGTCTAAAGAAAAAGTAGATCTTTTCATTGATAAAATTGGAGTAACCTACCCTATCGCATATGATATAAATGGAAAAATCTTTTCAGAATTTACAATTAAAGGAGCTGGTGTAACAAGAAATATTGTAGTAAATAAAAACGGGGAAATTGTTTTTTTGACCCGGCTTTATGAAGAAAAAGAATTTAATTTAATGATTCAAAAAATTAAAAGTCTTCTCTAGATAGTTTTAGTTTCTTCCATAAATATAGTAGCCGATACTACCGAAATAATAGCTAAAAAGCTAGAGACTACACCGCCAACTATTGGTATAAATAAGCACAAATAAAAGATAAAACCCAATCCTATTGCCATCCCTTTGTTTTTTCTTATTACACTAATTGAATCCGATAGAGAAAGTCTATTTCTTTCGTTGGAATAATCCATAAATGAAAACCCATAGAAATAAGATGATAATAGTAAGTTTCCTAATATTGAGATAGACCACCCAATAATGGGTAAAAACCCACAAAAAAATAAAAACATCATTAAAATAAACTGAATAAAGATATTTCTAAAGGCTATTAAAATAGCTCTTCGTAAATCTTTTAAAAAGCTTATTAAATTAAAATTGTAAGTAATTCCATTTATAATGGAAGATGTCTTTTCAGATAGATAAGTAAATACTGGGGACATGACTATTATTGTTAGGTACCCGCCAAAAAAAGAAAAGAAAAAAATAGAAAATGATTTTGCCATCAACCAAAATGAAATTGTAATAAATTTATTAAAGATTGTATTTTCAAATTGTAATGAATTAGCAAAGTAACTAACTAAAGAATTTTTTAAGTTTTCTACTGTATTATCAAAAAAAACTAATCCTACATAATAAATTAGCAAATTGAAAATTAGTGGGAATAAAAAGAAGTAAAGTAACTTGTTATGGGAAACAAATTTTAATGCCCTTTTATATAAATAAATTCCTTTGAAAAATTGTGAAATAATAATTTTCATTTTTGAAATAATAATTTTTTATTCAAAACATATATTTAATGAAGTTATAATAAGATTAATTAAATTCTATAAATTATTAATGTTAAGTCACAATAATATCTATCTTATGAATATTAAAATTAATAAATATTGGCGCTTAAAAAAAAATTAGCTGTTGCTGGAGCAACTGGGTTTATTGGAAGGTGGTTTATTGAAACCTACAAAGACAAGTACGATATAATTGCACTTTCTAGAAAAAAAGTAACTCCTTCTCCAAATTCGGATATTGAATGGAGAGTGGTAGATTTATTTTCAATTTCTAGCAGCGTTAACGCTTTAGAGGGTATTGATTATGCGCTTTATTTAGTCCACTCTATGCAGCCCTCAACTAGGCTAAATCAAAGCAATTTTGAAGATACAGATTTGCTTTTAGCAGATAACTTTTCTAGAGCTGCGGAAAGCTGCAATTTAAAACACATTATATATGTTGGTGGAATTTTACCAAAGGATGATTTAAATATTTCTAAACATTTAAAGTCTAGGTTTGAAGTAGAGCAGGTTCTTGGATCTAGAAAAACTCCACTTACAGCGATTAGAGCAGGAATTATTATTGGTCCAGGGGGCTCATCATTTAAAATTGTAAAAAAACTAGTAGAAAAACTTCCGGTTATGGCTTGTCCAACGTGGACAAAATCAAAAAACCAACCTGTTGATTTAAGGTTTGCTTTAAAATGTATTGACCAAATTATGGGAAATGAGAAATATTTTAACTTTCCTATTGAAATTGGTGGCTCACAGGTAATTACTTATATGGACTTGTTAAAACTTACGGCTATTGAAATGGGGAAAAGAAGATGGATTTTCTCAGTCCCATTTTTTTCATTGGGAATGTCTAAGTTGTGGGTAGGTGTTTTTAGTGGTTCTAATTCCAATTTTGTGTCTCCTTTAATTGAAAGTCTTAGACATGACATGACTTTAAAATCAAAAGTTATTTTAAAAAATTTACCTGATTATAATATTAAAGAAACCATAAAAAGAGCCCTAGATAAATCCATTAATATTCCTGTTTTTCCAATTGGTATCGCACAAAAGAAAGATAAAAATACTGTCCGAAGTGTTCAAAGAATTGCCAACCCCAGTAAAAAAACAGCTCATTGGGTTGCTCAATCTTATCCCTTGTGGCTAAGTAAAATATTTAGCCGAATTATATCAGCAGAGAAAAATAAGGCTCTTTTAAAGTTTAAATTTCTTGGAATTTGCCTTCTGAAGTTAGAATATATAGAAAGTCGAAGTGATAATAACAGGCAGCTTTTTTATATCACTGGAGGGTTTCTCACCAAGCGAACAAACCGAGGTTGGCTAGAATTTAGATCTATTTTAAATGGAGAATATATAATAACAGCAATTCATGAATTTGTACCAAGGCTTCCTTGGTTTGTTTATAAATTTACCCAAGCAAAAGCACATTTGTTGGTAATGAAAAAATTTGAAAAACATCTTAGCACACTTAAAAAATAAATATGAATCACAATAGCTTACAGGAATTAACAAATAAATATAATTGGGAAATTATCAATAATGAAATATCTAAAACTTTCGTTTTTAACGATTTTAATTCGGCCGTAGATTTTTTTAATCTCGTTGCTAATGAAGCTGAGGCTTGTAACCATCATCCCGATATTTTAAACTCTTTTCGTAAAATAAAAATCAATTTAACAACTCATGATGAGAAAAAAATTACTGAGAAAGATTTAATTCTGGCATCTAAAATTGATGCTTTATTTAATAATTTAACCTCCTAATGAAAAAAAACCTACTTATTACTACGGTATTAATTATACTCTGTAATGTGGTTTCTTGTCAAAGTGAAAAAAATAGCCCAAAAATGAGTGATAAAAAATACAATTCTCTTACAACCGAAGAAGAAAGAATAATTGTTAATAAAGGAACAGAGTATCCATTTTCCGGGGAATATAACAACCATTACGAAACCGGAGTTTATGTTTGTAGAAGGTGTGAAGCTCCTTTATATAAATCAAATGATAAATTTAAATCGAATTGTGGTTGGCCTAGTTTTGATGATGAAATTGAAAATGCGGTGGAAAAAATTACCGATGCTGATGGGAGAAGAACGGAAATCTTGTGTAAAGAATGTGGTGGTCATTTAGGACACGTTTTTGTTGGTGAACAGCTAACTTCTAAAAATACCAGACACTGTGTAAACTCAGTTTCATTAAAATTTATACCAAGTAAATAATGCAATTAACTCCTAAAACTATTGACTCTATAAATTCAAAATTAAAAAATGTTAAAAAATTAATCGACTTAAATAGTGGAAGTGATATAGAAATTATTAAGGACGAATTATATGAAATTGTTCAGCAAATAGAAGAAGAAAAACATAGGTGCTTTAATAATTTTGATGATTAGTTTGAGATTGTAATTATAAAAAATTGAAAAAAAATCTTCTAAAGTTATTGGTTGTTTTAATGGGTCTTAGTTATGTTTGGATAGGCTGTCAACATTTTACAAACCCTTCTTTTTTTTTAAAAATAGTACCCCCATACTTGCCTTTTCACCCAGAGCTGGTTTATTTAAGTGGTGGGTTTGAAATTTTATTTGGTATTGGTTTGCTATTTAAAAAAACTAGGCTTTATGCTTCTTGGGGAATTATATTGGTCTTAATCGCAGTATATCCTGCCAATATTTACTTAGCATTTAACGAAGTTCCGCAAAAAGCTATTGGTATTTCTAGTTTTTTCGCTTCTTGGATTCGATTGCCTATCCAGTTTATTTTAATAGGTCTTGCATATAAAGCTTCTAAAGTTTAAGTTTTTTTTAAGCCTAGCTAATCCCGACAAAATATTATTTCAAAATAATTTTATTTAAACATGAATTTTATTGAATTTTACTTTTTTTCTGATTCAATAATTATATCATCATTTTAATATAATGGGTTTAATAATAGGCTTTATAAATGATGAGAATTCCCCAATAAAGATTTAAAAAGCAATTGTAATATTATTTATATTAGATTTAAAAAAAAATTTCTGATTTAACAATTTGGTAATATTTAAACAATATTTTTGGAAAAAATTAAAAACAAAAACAATGAAAATAAAAACAATTTTTAAAATAGTTATTGCTATTGGTTTATTACAAATTATACCGCTTATTATAAGTTTGTTTTCACCAGAATTTAGTTCAATGCTAACAGCTGATACTTTTGGATTTACTCCATCTGACGACGCTATGCTAATGTTTGAGAATTTTGCATTAGTTCTTAGTTTTATGTTTACAGGAATCATCTTTCACATGATAGGAGCTATGTCTTTTAATGATGAGTCAGTATTAAGAAGATTATCTTTTTTATATTTTGTGTTATTTGGATTTTTATCTTTAACAGATTTAGTTGCTGTAGTGCAAGGATCTAACATGTCAGCGCCTCTCCCTGTAATTTTATTAGGTCTTGTTTCTCTAGGATTATTGTATTATGGCTCCAAAAAAGGAACGGTTTAATTCTTAACGTATTAATTTCTAAAGCCTTATGTTGACGCATAAGGTTTTTTTATTTCCTTTTTTAAATAATTTATGAATTTTTATCTTAGCAAAAATATTACAGAAATATGAAAAAAATATTTACCCTCTTAGCAGTATTAATGTTGTTTCTAAACAGCAAAAGTCAAACTACTTTAAGTTTTGATGGTGCAGACGATTATGTAGCAATTAATAAATCCTATTCATCCCCAATTTCTGCTTTTACCGCCGAGGTATGGTTTAAAACTTCTTTTACCACACCTGGAGATTTTTCTAATTGGGCATTAATTTGTTTTGATAGAAGCGAGTACTGGCATCTAAGCATTGAGGGTGATGGTCGTATTGGATTTCATTCTACAAGTGTAAGTGGTGTTACAGATGATTTTTGGTCTTCCACAAACAGTAACTTAGTAAATGACACATGGCACCATGCAGCAATTGTATATGACGGAACAGATAAAATAATTTATGTAGATGGTATAGAAATCGCTAGGAAAACAAATGCCCACGCTGGTGAAAATATTGGGAGAAGCGGGGTTACTAGGTTTGGGGTTTTAGGAGACGGCTCAGAATCATCTACTTTTAATTCGACTACCAATGGTTATTATTATGATGGCATGATGACTGAAGCAAGAGTTTGGTCGAGTGCTAGAACAGCTAGTGAAATTTTGAATAATTACAATACTGCATTAATTGGAAATGAAACCAACCTAGACATTTACTATAATTTTTCTGAGGGTTCTGGTACTACATTAAATAATTTAAGTGGAAATGGAAATGACGGAACAATTGTTGGTGCAGCTTGGGTAAATGACAATGCTCCTTTGACTTCTTGCTCAATAACAGTAAATGCAGGTAATGACATTTCAATCTGTGAAGCTGATAGTGTAACACTTACAGCAACTGGACTTACAGCAACCGGACCTCAAGATAGCATATCCTTTGCTAACATTTCATCGAACACAGAATTACAATCTCATTTAAATTCTAATGGATTTAGCTATCAATTTAATTTATTCAGATACACAGGAGAAAGTGCACAACTTCCACCAATTTCAGAAGGTACAGCATTTCTACAAGGTGGAAACTCTACAGGATATATTGAAAAAACTCTTGCCGGGTCTGGAACTATTGAAATAAAATACGGATCAGGTGTAGGTAATGGGTCTCATTTTTGGGATGCATACATTGAGTTAGATGGGGTCAATCAACAAACTGTAAATACATTTGGCCCACACACTTGGACTGGTAGTTTTACAGATGGTCAAGTTTTAAGGATTGGTGAGTCTTTCGGAGCAGTAAATCTTTGGTATATCAAGATAAATTATAACTCAAATATAATTGCTGGACCAAATCTTTTTATTTCTGAATATTCGGAGGGGTCTAGCAATAATAAATACATAGAAATTTTCAATGGCACAGGATCAGATGTAAATCTTTCAGATTACGAAATGTGGAAAATAACAAATGGAGGGAGTTGGCCAGAATATTCATTGTCTCTAAGCGGTACTCTAACAGCAGGTCAAGTTTATGTTATTTATAATGGCTCATCTGCTGCAACAATAAGTTCTGCAGGCGATATCGTTTGGTCACAAGCAAATTATAATGGTGACGATGCTATTGGACTAGCAAAATCTATTAGTGGAACAATGACATTAATTGATGCGGTGGGAACAGATGGTGCTGACCCTGGGTCAGGTTGGAGTGTAGCTGGTGTTAACAATGCCACAAAAGATCATACTTTAGTTAGAAAATCATCTGTAACGGGGCCTAACGCCAATTGGACAGCTTCTGCTGGTACAAATACAACAGATTCAGAGTGGGAAGTTTTAGCAAAAGATGACTGGACGAACATAGGCTTACATTCTTCAGTTTTACCAATTTCTTACTCTTGGGATAATAATGTAACTAATAACGTAGCATTCGTACCGACAGCTACAACAACTTACACAGTAACTGGAACGGATGCTAATAACTGTTCTGCAACTGATCAAGTTATTGTTACTGTAAACGCTTTACCAACGGTTAATGCAGGGGCAGATCAAGCTGTTTGTGATGGCGGTGCTGTAAATCTTTCAGGATCTGGAGCAACTACTTATGTTTGGGACAATGGTATAACCGACGGAACTGCTTTCACCCCAATTGCAACCACAGCTTACACAGTAACTGGAACAGACGCTAATGGTTGTTCTAATACAGATAATTTAACGGTAACAGTAACTCCACTACCAATTGTTGACCTTGGAAGCGATGTAAGCATTTGCCCTGGATCAACCCAAACATTAGATGCGGGAAGTGGTCCAACTAATTACTTATGGTCAACAGGCGAAACGACCCAAACAATTAATGTGGCTGCAGCTGGTAATTATAGTGTGACTGTAGGAAATGGAACCCCCGTTAGTAATAGTAATAGCTTGAGTTTTGATGGAACTAATGATTATGTAGTGATAAATCCTATGGCTAGAAATGCTAACTCAGATCTAACAATTTGTGTTTTTGCTAAAGGGCAAGGTTCGGCAACTTGCACTAAGACTCCACAATATGAAAGTTACTTTACTTACGATGGGTCATCAGTTTTTTATCATTTAGGAATTCTACAAACTAATGGCGGTAACGGATGGGATGTAAGTTCTTTAGGCGACTTAACTACTGATTTTCATTTTTACACTGTTACTGTAGATGATTTAGGAAATGGTAGTACTTCTGCAGAAGTTTTCATAGATGGGGTTTCGATGGGGCAACATATATATCCTTACTCAATTCCATCATATTCTCTAATGGAAATTGGTAGAAATGTTGTAGAACAAAATCAATACTACTCAGGGTTAGTTGATAATATCCAAATTTGGAATACTATTCTTACGCCGTCACAAATACAACAATATATGAACTCTCCTCCATTGGGAAATGAGCTTGATTTATATGGGTTTTGGAACTTTAATGAAGGTACTGGAATTACAGTTTCAGATTTGTCTAGCAATGGAAATAATGGAGCCATTAATGGTGCAACTTGGTCTAATAATGTCCCCTACTTAAATAACTGTACTGCAACTGATACTATTTTAGTATCTATAAATCCTCTTCCATCTGTGTCAGCTGGTGCTGATCAAACAGTTTGTGCTGGATCGTCTGTTACACTTTCAGGTTCTGGAGCAACTACTTATGTTTGGGATAATGGTATTACTGACGCTACTGCTTTCACGCCAACTGCAACTACTACTTACACAGTAACTGGAACGGATGCTAATAACTGTTCTGCAACTGATCAAGTTATTGTTACTGTAAACGCTTTACCAACGGTTGTTGCTGGAGCTGATCAAGCTGTTTGTAATGGTGGTGCTGTAACACTTTCAGCTTCTGGAGCAACTACTTATGCTTGGGACAATAATATTACTGACGCTACTGCTTTCATCCCAACTGCAACTGCTACTTACACAGTTACTGGAACAGATGGAAATGGTTGTACAGCAACAGACAATTTAACGGTAACAGTAATTCCACTACCAACTGTAGACCTTGGAAGCGATGTGAGTATTTGCCCTGGATCAACCCAAACATTAGATGCGGGA
>Ga0209716_1000154_pt1 | contig 72215 bp, 68 predicted proteins | sample COGITO_mtgs_1205_FD_184811 | JGI IMG/M metagenome (GOLD analysis project Ga0209716, IMG submission 184811) | Pelagic marine microbial communities from North Sea - COGITO_mtgs_120531 (SPAdes) (version 2) | ecosystem: Environmental > Aquatic > Marine > Epipelagic ... | reverse complement strand
CAAAAGATGCTAATAAAAAAAGCGAATATAGTAGGGAAACCAGTAATAACAGCAACACAAATGCTGCTTTCAATGACACAGAATGAAAGAGCAACAAGAGCAGAGATATCAGATGTAGCAAATGCAGTACTAGATGGAACAGATGTAGTAATGCTAAGTGAAGAAAGCGCAGTAGGAGAAGACCCAGTAAATGTAGTAGATACAATGAGTAATATTATAGCAAGAACAGAAGATATATATAACTATGATAAACAAAGTAAATTTGATTACCTAGATGAATTTGATGTAATACAATCAACAGTAACAAAATTAGCAGATGACTTGAAAGCAAAAGGGATATTAGCACTAACAAGCTCAGGGAAATCAGCAACAAAAATATCAAGATATAGACCAAAGACAGCAATATATGCCTTTACACATAAAAAGAAAGTTCTGAACTCATTAACAGCAGTATGGGGAGTAGAACCAATAGGAATAATAAAAGAAGGACAAGCCTCAAAAATGTTTCAAAAGATGCTAAGAACATTAGAGAAAGAAGAGTTATTGGATAAAACAGGAACGTATGTAGCAACAGTAGGATACCCAGTAGGGATGCCAGGGAGTACAAATACAATAAAGATTTTAACACCAGCAGAAATCGAGTATTATTTAAATTTAAAAGAAAAAAAGAAGTAAGCTTACTTCTTTTTTATATTAGTTAATGTAGTTTTGCATAAACACTTAAAAGTTCTATTTGTTTTTCTATTTCAAAAATTTTTAAATCTAAGGCTTTAATTTTTTGTGAATTTTCTAAAGTATCTAAATCACTTTGTGTTTTTAATTGAGCTTCTTTTTCTTCATAAATAACACTCAATATAGAGTCATAAACAGCTAAATCTTCTTTTGTGATATGGATTCTATCTTCAATCATATTTATTTTTTCTAACTTAGATTTGAAGAATGTTTTCTCATCAGTAATTTTGTTTTGTAAATCTAATTTTGATTTTAAATAGTCTATTTTAGAACTTTCTATATCATTAAATGTTCTTGAATCAAAAGGTATAGAAACAGTTAATCCATAGCTTTGAGTATTATCATAAGTAGTAGTTCCATCTTTAAAGTGATTTTTAGTATATGTATAAAATACATTTACACTAGGCAGATACTTAGCTGTTGTAATACCTGCAAAATTATTTTTTTTACTAATATCAACTTTTGCTTTTTTAATTTCAATATTATTTTCAATAAACTTTTTTTCATTAAAAAGTTTTAAGGTAGGAAGACTAAAATTAGTATATTCTTTTGATGAAATATTATGGAAATTATTGATTAATTCTTGTTTCTGATATTTTAAGTCAATTAATGAATGCTTTGCAGTATTAAGAGCTAAAAGGGCATTGTCTAAAAATGAACTATCTAAAAAACCATTTAATACTTGTTCTTTTTTTCTATCAACATCAATTCTTGAATTAAGTAGCGATAATTCTGCTTTTTTAATATTCAGATCAGTTTTTTCTATTAAAAATAGATAATTTGTCGCTGTTTGAATTAAATTTTTTCTTTGTTGTTCTATTTCTAAAGTAGAATATTTATATGTAGCATTTGCATATTTAATTGCTTTATAAATTCCTCCACTTTTAAAAATAGGCTGATCAATAGAAATTACAGACTTTTCGTTTTTGTATATTTCTCCTAAGTTATCTGTATATTTAAAAATAATTGGATTTATCCAATCTTTCTTTAAAATACTGCTATCTTCAATTGCTTTTTTTTGTGTTAAATCAAAACTTTTTTCTCTAGTTTCTGATAAAATATTTTTTTCTAAAGTAAATTCATTTGCAAATAAATTTAATGATATTAAACTGCATATTAATAATTTAAGATTACTTGATTTTTGTAAGTGCATTTTCTAACCTTTTGAAACCTTCGTTTATTTCTTCTTTCGAAATAGTCAAAGGAGGTAATAATCTTAAAGTGTTTTTTCCAGCTTTTAAAACTAATACTCCCTCTTCAAACGTATTTTTAATAATAGATGTTAATGTATTTGCATCTTTTACTCTAAGACCTCGCATAAGTCCAAGACCAACATTCTGAGTAAAAATATCTTTATTCTTTTCATAGAGTTCATTTAATTTCAAATTAAAATAAATAATAGTTTCATCTAATTTTCCATCATTTTTATTTTCTTCAAGTATATTTAATACTTCAAGGGCAGCTGTAGTTACTAGATAATTTCCACCAAATGTAGAACCATGATCACCTGGAGAGAAAATGTCTTTTAGAGTAGTCATAACTGCTCCAATTGGAACACCCCCACCTAAGCCTTTAGCAAGTGTAATAATGTCAGGTTCTATTTCATATAAATTTGCTGCTAAAAATTCACCTGTTCTAAAAACACCTGTTTGAACTTCATCAACAATTAATAAAATTTCTTTTTCTTTTAGAAACTTTGCAAGTTCTTGAATCTCTTTTTTGTCAAATGGTTGAACTCCACCTTCCCCTTGAACAAGTTCAATCATAACAGCAACAGTTTCATTATCAATTGATTTATAAATATCAGCTATTTTGTCATGATATGTGAAGCCATCTGGATATGGAGAAAAATTTGGACTGTGCATTGAGCTTTGTCCCGTTGCTTTTACTGTTGTAATAGTTCTTCCATGAAAAGAATGTTCTAAAGTTATTACCTTATATTTTTTATTAGGAAATTTAGTTTCACCATATTTTCTAGCAATTTTAATTGCCCCTTCATTAGCTTCTGCTCCACTGTTTGAAAAAAATGTTCTAATATCATATCCTGATAATTGAGCTAGTTTTTGAGCTAATAAAGCCTGAGGTTCAATTCCATAAAGATTGGAAATATGAGTAATATTTGATACTTGCTCATATATCTTATCCGCAACTCTTTTATTTCCATGTCCTACACTAACTACAGCAATTCCTGATGTAAAATCTATAAAGTCTTTATCATTTTCATCAAAAAGTGTAGCATTGATACCTTTTTTAAAATTAACATAATTTCTTGCATAAGTATGAAGTACGTACTCTTTGTCTATTTGTTCAATCATATTGTTTCCTAAAATTTATATACATTTATATTATAAAAAGATTATATCCAAAATTTTTAAACGATTTATTAATACATTAATCATTAATTGTTTAACTTATAGTTTTTTATTAGTAGTTTTATAAACAGAATTTACATATATATTTTTTAAAGAGCTTTTTGATACAATCATGATTAAAAAATAGGGAATAAAATGCAGCATTTAATTAGAACAGCAGATTTTAGTGTCGAAGAAATAATCGAACTTTTCGAAGATGCAAAAAAATTTAAAGATATGAAATCTAATAAAATTTTAGATGGAAAAATCATCGTAACATTATTTTTTGAAAATTCTACTAGAACAAGAAGTGCTTTTGAAATTGCTGCAAAAAGATTGGGGGCTGAAGTAGTATCATTAGATGTAGGTACATCTTCAAGATCTAAAGGTGAAACTATATTTGATACAGTTGCAAATATTAATGCTATGAAACCTGATGCAATTATTATGAGACATTCAGACTGTGGATTACCTGGTACATTAGTTGACCATGTAGATTGTCCAATTATAAATGCAGGTGATGGAAAACACGCTCATCCAACTCAAGCTTTATTAGATCTTTTTACAATTAGAGAGCATTTTAATGAAGATTTAGAAGGAAAAAAAGTTGCAATTGTAGGAGATGTTAGAACTTCAAGAGTAGCTGGTTCTAATAAAAAACTACTTCCTAGATTTGGGATGGAAGTAGTTTTTGTAGCCCCTGATTGTTTTAAATCTGAGAGTAACGAACATAAACAATATGATAATATAGATGAAATTATAGATGAAGTAGATGTTGTTATGAGCTTAAGAACACAATTAGAAAGACATAATGAAATTTATTTTGAATCTATTCAAGAATACGCAAATAAATATTGTATTACAAGTGATACTTTTGCTGATAGAAATATTTTACTTTTACATCCAGGTCCAGTTAACAGAAATGTAGATATCTCTGATGAGATGTTAAAAGATCCTAGAAATAAAATTTTAGAGCAAGTAACAAATGGTGTTCTTGTAAGAATGGCTATTTTAAAGAAACTAATTAAATAATAACAAAATATAAATTGGAAAATAAAGAATTAGAAAAAAGATTAAATAAATTAGGTTCAAATAAAGAACCTTTTTTATTCATAATCTCATATGATTTGAAAGAGTTTTATGTTGAAAAATTATCAAACCTTCCAAAAAATATTAAATACGAACTAAATTCAAAACATACCTCAAAGATTAAAGATAAAACCAAATTACTAAAAGAGCCTATTTCTTTTCTAGAATATAAAAAGAAATTTGATTTTCTTCAAGAAGAAATTAAAAAGGGTAATTCTTATCTTCTTAATCTGACTGCAAAGACTAAAATTGCAACTAAATATTCTTTAGATAAAATTTATGAGAATGTTCATTCAAAATTTAAACTAAGATTCAAAAAAGATAACCATAATTTTGTATGTTTTTCACCTGAACGTTTTATAGAGATAAAGAAAAATAAGATTTATACACATCCTATGAAAGGTACAATTGATTCTTCACTTCCAAATGCAGAAGCTAGAATTTTAGGCGATATTAAAGAGATGGCTGAACACACAATGGTAGTAGATTTACTCAGAAATGACTTATCAATAGTTGCTTCAAAAGTACGAGTTGATAAGTTTAGATATATTGATAAGATAAATGCTGGAAATAAAAAATTACTGCATGTAAGTTCTAAAATATCAGGAAATTTAGAAGAAAATTGGCATGAAAATATTGGCACAATTTTAAATTCTTTACTACCAGCTGGTTCAATAACAGGAACTCCAAAGAAAAAGACAGTTGAACTTTTAAAGAAAGCTGAAGATTATGATAGAGGTTTTTATACAGGTGTATTCGGTGTTTATGATGGAAAATCATTAGATTCCTCAGTCATGATTAGATTTATTGAAGAAGAAAATGGATTATTGTATTATAAAAGTGGTGGTGGAATTACCTGTGATTCAAAAGTGGACTTAGAATATGAAGAATTACAAGATAAAATATATTTACCTTTCTAGAATATAAAACAAGAGTATAAATAAAATTATGAAAACAGAAAATTATTTTGAGACAATTAAATGTGAAGATTATGAAATACATAATTTAATATATCATTCGAATAGAATTTCAAACACTATAGCTTTGAATATTAATTTACAAGATTATATTTATCCTACTTCAAATAAACTTTTAAAATGTAAAGTTATCTATAATAATGAAGGTGTTTTGGATGTTCAATATACAAGCTATAAAAAAAGAGACATTAAGACTTTTAAAATAATTTTTGATGATAAAATAGAATATTCAAAGAAATCTATAGATAGAAATAATTTAAATGAACTTTTTAAAAGAAAAGATAATTGTGATGAGATTATAATTATAAAGAATGGAATTGTTCATGATACAAGTATTGCTAATATCGCAATTTTACATGAAGGAATTTGGATCACATCTAAATCTTGTTTATTAAAAGGTACTACAAGAGCTAGATATATAAATAACAATTTATTAATTGAAAAAGATATTTCTATTGAAATGCTAAAAAAAGCTTCAAAAATCGCACTTATGAATGCTATGATAGATTTTGATGAAATAACAAATTACTCTTTATATTTCTAAATTTTTTTTCTTAGTAATGCAAAAAAATAAGTATAATCATTTGTTTTATCAGTTATAATAATATTAAAATTGAAAATGGAAATTAATAAGATGATAACAGATATTATAGAAAATGAAGAGTATAAAGATTTAGTATGTGAACAAGTAAAACAAACAATAGAATTTTTGTTAGATAATAATCACGAGTTCTCAATAACTGCAAATATAGAAGGGATGACTTTTGATCCAGAACTGCCAAGGGATATTAAAGATCAATTAGCAAAGATTTCATTATTTATTTTAAGTAATTATACATATACTACCGTTCAAATTAATGAGAATTTCCTTACCTTTGAAGCAGGATATGGAAGTGAAAACTTTGGTTCTGTTGCTAAAGTACCATTACATAGTATTTTTCAAATTGTAGTTGAAGAATCAGTTTTATATATAAATTCAGTGGCAACAGTAGATAAGTTTAATAAGAACAAAGAACAAAATTCTATGAATATATTTAAAAAAAATCCTAATAATAAAAAATTTAATAAATAAATCATTCATATTGAAATATAATGATGAAATAAAAAAAGCATTTAAAGTATCAGTTCCAGTAATGATGGGATATGGTGTTTTAGGATTTGCTTTTGGTTTGTTACTTGTATCTTTTGATTATCCATGGTATTTGGCTCCTCTTATGTCTTTATTTATTTATGCAGGTGCTTTGCAATTTGTCGCAATAAGTTTTTTTAATGCAAAAGTTGGATTTGTAGATATTGCTATTGCAACATGGTTTATAAATATAAGACAATCTTTTTATGGCTTATCATTATTAAAAAGATTTAAAAAAACAGGAAAATTAAAACCATATTTAATTTTTGGTTTAACAGATGAAACATATGCATTACTAACTACTATTAAAGATGATGAACAATTAAATAAAAAATGGTACTATTTTTTCTTAACTGCTTTTAATCAATCTTATTGGTTCATTGGCTCATCACTTGGAGCAATAGTAGGCTCAAACATAAAGTTTAACACAGCAGGTTTAGAGTTTTCACTTACTGCTTTATTTGTAGTTTTATGTATTGAACAATATAAAAACTTACAAAACATAGTTCCTTTTATAATAGGTGCTATAGCTTCAATTTTTGCCTTATTCACAGTACCAAGTGATAAAATGTTAATAGTTTCAATTCTTTTAGCATTATTATTAATGTTTACATTTAGAAGAAGAATTGAAAATGAGTAATTATGAGATTTATATGGCAATTGCTATTATGACTTTAGTTAATTATTTCACTAGAGTATTACCCTTTTTATTTTTTAAAAAAAATGATCTTCCCCTTTATATTGTATTTATAGAAAGATTTTTCCCTGCTGTTATTATGACTATCTTAATAGTTTATTCGATAAAAGATATTGATTTTACTTTAGTACCATATGGTTTAAAAGAAATTGGAGCTATTTTATTTACTGCAATTTTACACTTAACATTGAAGAATTATTTAATTTCTATTTTTGTTGGGACTATTTTTTATATGGGTTTAGTTCAATATTTGTAATAGTTGATTTTAATAAATAAAAAAGGGGAAGAATATTATTCTTCCCTTTTTTTATTTAAGTAGAATTTTACTTTTTTGGTGCAAATTTAAATAGCGCTGAACCCCATGTAAGTCCACCACCAAAGGCATCAAATAAGACAGTATCTCCAGCTTTAATTTTACCTTGTTCATATGCGTAGTTCATAGCCATAGGAATTGAAGCTGCTGATGTGTTACCATATTTATCTACAGTAACCACAGTTTGTTCTTCATTCATTCCTAGTGCTTTTCCAACAGCAGTAATAATTCTCATATTTGCTTGATGTGGAATAAAGTGGTTTATATCTTCACTTGTAAGATTATGCTTTTTCATCATAACTTCTACATCTGAAGTTAAAGTTCTAACAGCTAATTTGAAAGTTTCATTTCCTTTCATTTTAATACATGCCATTTTATTCTCTAAAACTTCTTGACTACAAGGATGCTTAGATCCTCCACCAGGAGTTTTAATTAAATCTTCATAGTTTCCATCAGATGAACAGTTTACATCAATGATTGCTTCTTCTTTATTTGAAGTTGCTGAAATAATAGCAGCTCCTGCACCATCTCCAAAGATAAAGCAAGTGCCTCTATCTGTATAATCTAATATAGAACTATATGTCTCAGCTCCAACAATTAATACGTTTTTTTTCATACCAGATTCAACAAAAGCTTTAGCAACAGAAGTTGCATAAACAAAACCAGTACAAGCTGCACTAACATCAAAAGCTTGTACTGGAGGAAGGCCTAATTTAGATGCTATTAAACATGCAGTTGAAGGCATACATAAATAATCAGGAGTTACAGTAGCACAAATTACTAGATCAATATCTTCTTTGGCAATTCCAGCTCTATCAATTGCAACTTGCGCCGCTTTTGCTCCTAAATCAGATGAAGCTTCATCAACTTCAGAAATTCTTCTTTCTTTAATACCGGTTCTTTTAGTAATCCACTCATCACTAGTATCAATAATTTTTTCAAAATCTGCGTTTGTCATAACCTTTGGAGGAATGTATGCTCCAATAGATCTAAAAGCTGCATATGTCATTTACATATCCTTATAAAAAATATAAAATAAAATAAATTTATTTACTATATTTTGCTAGTCTTTGTTCAATGTCTTGATTAAGGTTTGAACTAGCTGCACTAATTGCTTGTAATATTGCATTGTGTATTGCCTTAGGGTTAGACTTTCCATGTGCAATAATTACAGGTGCTTTTACTCCAAGTAAAGGAGCTCCACCGTATTCTGCATAATCAACTCTAACTTTTAAGTTTTTAAATACTTTTCTCATTAGCACTGCGCCAGCAATTGAAATCAGTGAACGCTTAAGGTTTTTCTTTATGATTTTACCAATTGTATCTGCAACACCTTCGGCAGTTTTTAATAGGATATTTCCTACAAAACCATCACATACAACTACATCAACTGTTCCTTTGAAGATATCACTACCTTCTACATTACCTGCGAAATTTGGAACTTTTGATATTAAACCATAAGCTTCTTTAGTAACTTCATTACCTTTGCTTTCTTCTTCACCATTTGATAATAATCCAATAATTGGATCTTCAAGTTGTAATACATCTTCCGCATAAACTTGACCCATAACAGCAAATTCGAATAAATTTTTAGCATCACTGTCTACATTTGCTCCAACATCTAATACTAAGGTATTTTGATTTTCACTCGTAGGCATAAGTGTAGCTATAGCAGGTCTTGAAACACCCTTTATTCTACCAATTCTTAAAGTTGCTAAGGACATTGATGCCCCAGAATGACCAGCAGAAACAACAGCTCCAGCTTTTCCATCTCGAACTAATTCAATAGCTTTGTAAATTGTAGATTCTTTTCTTTTAAGTGCGTCTGTAGCTGAATCGCTCATACTAATTACATCATCTGTATCTAATATTTCAATTCTTGACATAAAGTTTTGTGGTATCAAAGATAATAATTCATCTTTCTTACCTACTGCTATTGCAGTGAAGTTATTATTACTTTTTAAAGCACTAATAAGCCCATCAATGATAGGTTCGGGACCGAAATCCCCACCCATTGCATCTATTGCGATTGTATGCATTAGCTTTTGTATTCACCAGTATTTGGGTTAACTGTATGAGGCATTTTCCATGTTCCATCAGTATCTTTCACTGGTCTTTTTAATGTAATCTTGTAATGTGTTCTTCTTTTTGCTGCTCTACTATGAGAGACTCTTCTCTTTGGTACTGCCATTTTGTTATTCTCCTAAAATTCTTTTTCAAAATCACCATTATCTTGTGAACATTTTTCACAGATATGATAATCACTCTTAATAGCTTCTAGTTCACTTTGAATTATTTCATCAAAGTCAATTAAACCGTCTTCTATTTCAATTACTAAATCTTCGCTTTCGTCATTTTTGATTATACGATCACTTAATAAAAAATCTAATTTATCATTAAGTTCAATATTGTCGGTTACTCCACAACGGCAACAATCAATATTTGTATTTCCAATTAACGTTGCATCAATTTTTACTAATGATTGCGATATTTTACAAAAAGTACCTACAATTTTAACTGAATTGAATTCAACTTCCAATTCCTTGGGAGTTTGTGGTGCTTTTTTAAATTCTATTTTCATTATAAAATTTATAAATTAATGATTAATTAACAAATTTCTTTTTGTGCAAAGAAGAAATTAATTTCAATATTTGCATTTTCAACTGAATCAGAACCGTGAACTGCATTTGCATCAATAGATTCAGCGAAATCTGCTCTTATTGTACCAGCTTCAGCTTCTTTTGGATTAGTTGCACCCATTAAATCTCTGTTTTTAGTCATTGCATTTTCACCTTCTAAAACAGTTACTACAACTGGTCCAGAAATCATGAATTCAACTAGCTCACCAAAAAATGGTCTTTCAGCATGAACTGCATAAAATGCTTCTGCATCTGCTTTGCTTAATTGCATTTTCTTAGTTGCTGCAATTCTTAATCCTGCGTCTTCAAATCTTGATAAGATTTTTCCAACAACGTTTTTTGCTACTGCGTCTGGTTTGATAATAGATAAAGTTTGTTCCATAGTGTTATATTCCTCGATTTTTATTAAGTCGCGGATTATATCTAAAAAATAAAAAAAAGGCAAGTAATTTTAAATTACTTGCCTTTTGTAAGTAGTGAAAAGTATAAAATTAATTATAAATTAGTCTTCAACACAAGGTTCACCAGCTGTTTTTCCATCTCTAACTGGATTAGCTGCTGAATCTCTTGCATCCCATTGAATACATCCCTCAGTAGGACATGCATCAGCACATGCTGGTGCATCATTATCACCAATACACTCTGTACAAGTCTCTGGGTTTACATAATAAATATCTTCACCTGTTGGATTCTCATCATTATCTACAATTGATTCTGTTGGACATTCGTCTAAACATGCATCACAACTAATACAAATATCTGTAATTATTACTGCCATATATAACTCCTTAATAAATTTAAAAAACTTTATCACAGAAATTATAAAACTAACTTTAAAAAAGTATAATTAAAAATATTAATAAGAAAATCAGCAGATAATGCTACATTTAAATTAATATTAATTACTTTATTTAATTTTTATAAGTAATGTTTATGTTTACATTGTATATATAGAGGATAAATATTATTAGTTAATAAATATTTTTAAGAATTTAATAATTTAAGCAAACTTTAGTTTTATTTTACAAATATTATTATATAATTATTTTTTAAAACAAAACTCAAAGGAATATATATGTTAGTAACAAAAAAAGCTCCAGATTTTACAGCTACAGCTGTACTTGCAGATGGTCAAATAGTATCAGATTTTAATTTATACGAAAATATTGGTGAAAAAGGTGCAGTATTATTTTTCTACCCATTAGATTTTACTTTTGTATGTCCATCAGAAATTATTGCTTTTTCTAAAAGAATAGAAGAGTTTACTTCAAGAGGTGTTAATGTTATTGGTGTTTCTGTTGATTCACAATTCTCACACTTTGCATGGAGAGAAACAGATGTAAATAATGGTGGTATTGGAAGAATTAAATACCCGTTAGTTGCTGATTTATCTAAACAAATTTCAAAAGATTATGATGTATTATTTGGTGAAGCTGTTGCATTAAGAGGTTCTTTCTTAATTGATGCAGATGGAACAGTTAGACACTCAGTAATTAATGACTTACCATTAGGTAGAAACATTGATGAAATGATTAGAATGGTAGATACTATGTTATTTACTAACGAGCATGGTGAAGTTTGTCCTGCTGGTTGGTCAAAAGGTGACGAAGGTATGAAAGCTAACACTGAAGGTGTTGCTGAGTACTTATCTAAACATGAGGGTGATTTATAATCACTATCGTTAGTTTTTAAAAAGGTGTCAAGTTTCTTGACACCTTTTTTTATGGCTAAATATAATAAAAAGTCAAAATAATTGACAAATTTTTAATATAACACTACAATTACAACATAACTTAAAAAAACTACAAAAACTACAAAAATTACATAATCAAAAATATGTACAATCAAAGGTAAACATTACTAATGGAAGAGTCTAAAACTCAGAGCAAAACAACAACAAAGAGTCCTAGAAAAGCTAGAACTCATGTACCAGTTGAAGGGTACAGAATTGAACAACTAAGAGAACTTACACTAGAAGAACTTCTAATAATCGCAAAAAAACTTGAAGTAGAAAACCCACAAGAATTAAAAAGACAAGATTTAATGTTTAACATTTTAAAATCTCAAATTGATGCTGGTGGATTTATATTATTTACAGGTATTTTAGAAATTAAAGATGGTGGATTTGGATTTTTAAGAGCAATTGATGGGAATTTCTCTGATACTTCTAATGATTCTTATGTAAGTGCTACTCAAATTAGAAAGTTTGCACTTAGAACTGGAGATATAGTTTCAGGACAAGTTCGACCTCCTAATAAAGATAGTGAAAAATATAATGCTTTATTAAAAATTGAAGCAATTAACTATTTACCTATCAAAGAATCAAAAAATAGACCATTATTTGATAACTTAACTCCTTTATATTCAACTGAAAAATTTAAATTTGAATATGATTCAAAAAAGATGACAGGAAGAATGTTAGATTTATTTGCTCCAATGGGAAAAGGTCAAAGAGGTTTAATCGTTGCACCTCCAAAAACTGGTAAAACTGAACTTTTAAAAGATTTAGCTCATGGAATTTCTAAAAACCATCCAGAAGTTACATTAATGGTATTGCTAATTGATGAAAGACCAGAGGAAGTTACAGATATGCAAAGAAGTGTAAAAGGTGAAGTTTATTCTTCTACTTTTGACTTACCTGCTCAAAACCATGTAAGAGTTGCTGAGATTGTAATTGAAAAAGCAAAAAGACTTGTAGAGATGAAGAAAGATGTAGTTATTTTATTAGACTCAATTACAAGACTTGCACGCGCATACAATACTGTAACACCATCATCTGGAAAAGTACTTTCTGGTGGAGTTGATGCAAATGCATTACATAAACCTAAAAGATTCTTTGGGGCAGCAAGAAATATTGAAGAGGGTGGAAGTTTAACTATTATTTCGACTGCTCTAATTGAAACTGGTTCAAAAATGGATGAAGTTATTTTTGAAGAGTTTAAAGGTACTGGTAACTCTGAAGTTGTGTTATCTAGAAATGCTGCTAATAAAAGAGTTTATCCTGCACTTGATATTATTAAATCAGGTACAAGAAAAGAAGAACTACTTCTTACTCCTGAAATTTTACAAAAAACTTGGATTTTAAGAAATGCAATAGCATCAATGGATGAAGTTGAAGCTTTAAAGTTTCTTTACTCAAAAATGCAAAAAACTAAAAATAATGCAGAATTCTTTGCAGGAATGAATGAATAAAAGGAAAGCTCTTTAACTTTCCTTTTTTTATATTTTCTATCTTAAAAATAGTATTTTATTTAAAATATATTTTAATTCAATTTCAACATTTTTGGATATAATTTAATAAAATAGAAATAAGGTTTTAATTGAAAGTTGGAGTATTTGATTCTGGTTTAGGCGGACTAACTGTTGTTCACGCACTAATAGACATTCTTAAGGGTGCAGACATATTTTATGTAGCTGATACTAAATATGCACCTTATGGAGAAAAAAAACAAGAAGAAATTCTAAAACGCTGTATTACTATCACTAATTTCTTGATAAAAGAACATGAAATTACAGCTTTAATCATAGCATGTAATACAGCTACTTCTGCTGCTATTAAGACGCTAAGAAAAAAATACACAAAACTTATCATAATTGGGACTGAACCTGGAATTAAACCTGCAATAGAAGCAACAAGAACTAATAATATTGGTGTGTTAGCAACTCCTGCAACACTCAAAGGTGATAAATATCAACTACTTATAAATGAATTATTTCAAGATAGACAAGTGTTATTAACTGAACAAGCTTGTCCAGGATTAGTTGAACAAATTGAAAAAGGTGAAACTTCTTCTTCTTTAACAAAAAAAATGCTAAAAATTTGGCTTGAACCAATGAAAAAGAATAGAGTTGATACTATTGTTTTAGGCTGTACTCATTATCCATTAATAAGTGATGTTATAAAAGAGATAATGGGATATAATATAACATTAATACAAACAGGTTCAGCAATTGCACAAAGACTTATGTCTTTAAGTCTTGAACAGAATCATTTAAATAAAGGTTTATTGAATATCTTTGTATATTCCACAGGGAATATAAATGATAATATGATAAATAAAATATTTGAAAAAACAGAATACTATGAAAAAATTACAATTAGGAAATATGATATATGAGTGAATTAAAAGAAGAAAGAAAAGTATTAGCTTTAAAATATAGACCTCATAGATTTGAAGACTTAGTGGGACAAAGTACTGTTTCTCAAACCTTATCATTAGCATTAGATTCAAGTAGATTGTCTCACGCTTACCTTTTTAGTGGATTGAGAGGAAGTGGTAAAACTTCAACTGCTAGAATTATGGCAAAAGCACTATTATGTTCAGAAGGTCCAACATCGAAACCTTGTGAAGTTTGTGATAATTGTGTTAGCTCAAATGCAAATAGACATTTAGATGTTATTGAAATGGATGCAGCATCAAATCGTGGAATTGATGATATAAAAGATTTGATTGAACATACAAAATATAAACCAAGTTCTGCACGATTTAAAGTGTTTATAATCGATGAAGTACATATGCTTACAACTCAAGCTTTTAACGCACTTCTAAAAACACTAGAAGAACCTCCTGGTTTTGTAAAGTTTATACTTGCAACTACTGATCCATTAAAATTACCTGCTACAATTCTTTCAAGAACACAGCATTTTAGATTTAATAAAATTTCAGATATTGATGTAGTACATCATTTATCTCATATATTAAATGAAGAAAATATTGAATTTGATACAGATGCTTTAGAGATTATTGCACGAAGTGGACAAGGAAGTTTACGAGATACATTAACTTTACTTGACCAAGCAATTATTTTTTCACAAGGAAGAATAACAACTTCAACGGTTGTTAATATGTTAGGTTTAATTGATCCCAAATTAATGGATGATATTTTTCAAGTTATATTAAATAAAGATGAGATAATAAGTCTTGTAAAAGAGTTAGAAAACTATGATGTATCTCAAATTTGTGATGAAATGACTATTTATCTAAAACATAAGATGATAAGCAAAGATGCAAAATTTGATTTACTTTTATTTGATAGATTTTTTAGAATATTAAGTGATGCTAAACATCTTTTATCAATAAATTCTGATGGTGGTTTTGTACTTATTTTAACATTATTGAAAATGATTGAAGCTACAAATATTAAAACTATAGATGAAATAATTTCACAAGTTGAAGATATAAAACCAGCTATAAAACAAGAGCCTATTTTAGTTAAATCAAATATTACAGAAAGCATAATTGAAAATATCCCTGAAACTAAAATTGAAGAAGTAACACAAGAAGATAAGATATTAATAGAAACCACATCAATGGTTGATTTATCAGTAATTGATTCAATTTCTGAAGTTTCACATCCAACCCCTTTTGATGACTTACCTACAAGTAGAAATCAAAATATATCAAATTCTTCTATAGAAATAAAAGAAGATCAAAGAGAAATTAATTTATCTAAAGAAGTTGAAGTTATACCAATTGAAGAACCACAGCTTGAAGAAAAAAATGAAATGTACGAGCAATTAATAGCAAAAGTTTATGATAGAGATTATACTTTAGGAGAATGCTTTGAGAATAATTTTATCTTTAATGGATATGAAGAGAATAAACTTTCAATAGTATCTTATGCTCAAGGTGATGATAGAAAATTCTTGTACAAGCATTTTGCATTAATTAGAACCTTTGCACAAGATGTTTACGGAAATGATGTTGAGCTAGATTTTAAAAAGGATGAGGCCTCCACAAATATAAGTAAAACCTTAGTAGAAACTCAAAAAAAAGAAACAAAAGAATCTTCAAAAGAAGTAGAATCAAATATTGAAGATACAGGTTCAATGATAGAAGAAATTGAGATGAGTTCAGGTTGTGTTGCAGACATGCATAAAAGTTCAACTCCAAAACCATCACAACAAGAATTACAACTAAATGATATAATTAATTCTTAAATAAAGCTAAAGAGCTTTTTGATATCAAGAAAATAACTGTAAAGTCAAGATCTTAGTATTAACTATGCATTAATACTAAATAGTTAAACTAATATTTAATATTTAATAAAAGGAAAGATTATAATGAAAACTGTATCAAAAGCATTAACACTTGCCGTTTTACTAACAAGTAGTTTATTTGCAAATGCAAGTGATGAGAATATACTAGAATTTGCAAAAAAAAGAATGTCCCAGAACCCAGAAATTAAACTGGAAAAGATAAGTATTAAGTTGAAAAAGGAATTACCTATTAAAGGCTGGTATGGATATTTAATTGATGCTGAAGCTAAAGTAAAAGATAAGATTATAAAAGGAAAAGATATTATATTTTCAAATGGAAGATATATATCATTAGATTTAATTGATTCTGTAAATGGAGAATCTTTAAGAGGTTTAGTAACACCATCAATAACGTCAAAGTATTATGATAAATCAAAATTAATTGCAGGTAATCATAATGCAAAAGATAAGATTGTAATTTTTTCTGATCCTTTATGTCCTTTTTGTATAGAACATGTACCTGGAATAATAAAACATGTGAATAAAAATAAAGAATCAATTGCTTTATATTATTATCATTTTCCATTGATAAGAATACATCCAGCAGCTGATGCTCTATCTAAATTAATGGAATTAGGAAAAGAACAAAATATTAAAAATATAGAATTAAAGGTCTATGAAACAGATTGGAATAAGTATTTTGATTCAAAAGAAACTAATAATAAAAAAATAATAAACGGATTTAATAAAGCTTTTAAGACTTCATTTACAGAAGAAAGTATTCAAAGTATTGAAATTATAGATTCTATGGAAAACGATATGGAAATGGGAGAAGAAGTTATGGTTCAAGGTACTCCTACTATATTTGTTAATGGAGAACAAGATAGAATGCTAAGCAAATATATAAAACTAGGTAAAAATAAGTAAAGGCATAAAACATGGAAAAATTAGTAATTGCTACAAGAAGAAGCAAGCTGGCCCTATGGCAGTCAGAATTTGTAAAAAGTGAACTACAGAAACATTATCCTGATATGGAAATAGTACTACAAGAATTTATGACAAAAGGTGATAAAATTCTCGATGTTCCATTAGCTAAGATTGGTGGAAAAGGCTTGTTTACAAAAGAACTTGAAGTTGCAATGCTAGAAGGAAATGCACATTTAGCGGTACATTCATTAAAAGATGTTCCTACACAATTTGAAGATGGCTTGCAATTAACAGCAGTTACTAAAAGGTATGATCCAAGAGATGCTTTACTAAGTAATAAATATACATCAATTAGTGAATTACCTACAGGTGCTGTTATTGGAACTACAAGTTTAAGAAGAAGAATGGCTTTAAAGCTATTACGTCCAGATATAGAGTTAAAAGATTTAAGAGGTAATATTAATACTAGGATTGCAAAACTTAATGCTGGAGAATATGATGCCATTATTTTAGCAGCCACAGGTGTTCAAAAATTAGGAATCCAAAATGAAGTAAAATATTTTACTCCTATTTCAACTGATGAAATGATTCCTTCAATGGGGCAAGCAACTTTAGGAATTGAAACTAGAACAGATCCTAAAATTATCGAATTGTTATCAGTACTAAATGACAATGATGCAGAAATAGAATCAACTATTGAGAGAAGTTTTGTCCATACTTTAGAAGGTGGATGTCAAGTTCCTATTGGTGTGAAAGCTACAATTATAGATGATAAATCAGTAAGAGTTCAAGCAATTGTAGGAATGCCAGATGGTAGTGAATCAATTTCAGAAGATATTACAGCTGATATTAATAACTACGAAAATGTAGGAAAGATATTAGCTCAAACGTTTATAGATCAAGGTGCAAAAGAATTACTTGAACAGGCTGAAAAAGTGGCTTTTAAATAAATTAAAAGAGGTTTAAATGAAAAAAATATTTATTGTATGTTTCTTTATTAGTTTATTAGTAACAGCTGGGGCAAAAGAATTTAATAGTGTAAAAGATATGCCTTCAAATAAGGATATATTTATTATGTTTAGTATTCCTTCTTGTCCTTGGTGCGAACGACAATTAAGAGTACTAAAAAAAATAAAAGAGAATAGAGATGATTTTGAATATATGAAAGTTCAAGATGATAATATAATTTATGATGAATTGATTACAAATTATCCTTTTCCTATTGAGGTTTACCCAACTTCATTTATTGTTAAAAAAGAAGATGGAATACTAAATATCAGATATGAATTTCAAGGGTATCAAAGAAAGAGCAGTATTTTAAATGTTTTAAATAGTAATGATGAATTTTAAATAAATTTGAATGACTAAATAAAAAAGGCTTATGATTTTAATCATAAGCCTTTTTTTATGGAAATAGATTAAGGATTAAATCTAATCCATAGTCCCAGCAGGTACATGAACATTACCATCCATAATGATTCTTGCACTTCTACTCATAGAAGCTTTTTCAACAGTGTATTTACCATCTTTTTGTGATAATGCAGCTCCTACTTTAATTGCACCACTTGGATGACCAAAAGTAACTGTATCTTTATCACCACCACCAGCAGCGATATTTACTAAAGTACCAGGAATACAAGCAGCAACTCCAATAGCAACAGAAGCTGTTCCCATCATAGCATGATGTAATTGCTGCATAGATAATGCTCTTACATGTAAGTCCATTTCTGAAGCAATAACAGCTTTACCAGATGAAGTAGTAAAGTCTTGAGCAGGACTTACAAATGCAATTTTTGGAGTATGTTGTTGAGTTAATGCATCACTTGCATTTTTCATTACACCCATTTTTAATGCACCTGCGATTCTGATTTTTTCAAATCTCTCAAGTGCAGCAGTATCAGAGTTAATATCACCTTGTAATTCTGTACCTTTGTATCCAATCTCATCTGCATTTACAAATACAGTAGGAATACCAGCTGTAATCATAGTAGCTTTAAAAGTTCCTACTCCTTCAACTTCTAAATCATCAATTAAGTTTCCTGTAGGGAATAACTCTTCACTTGGATCTACAGGTTCTACGAATTCTAATTGAATTTCTTCAGCAGGAAATGCAACACCATCAATTTCATAATCACCCATTTCTTTAACTACACCATTTTCCATTGTTACATAACAAAGAATAGTTTTTTTGATATTTGCTTGCCAAATTCTTACACAACATACACCGTTTTCAGGTACATTATCAACCATTCCTTCAGTGATTGCAAAAGGACCAACAGCTGAGCTTAAGTTACCACAGTTTCCACTCATATCTACAAAATCTTTATCGATTGCAACTTGACAAAAATAGTAATCTACATCATGATTAGGAACATCAGATTTTCCAACTAAGATAGCTTTTGAAGTAGATGAAGAAGCTCCACCCATTCCATCCATTTGTTTTTTATAAACATCTGGACTTCCTACAATTCTTTGAAGTAATTTGTCTCTTTTTCTTCCATCTTCTTGTGCTTCTTTTGGTAAATCAGAAATATTGAAGAAAGTACCTTTTGAAGTACCACCTCTCATATATGTTGCTTTTACTTTAAATTGTGGTTGATAAGACATTTATTTTCCTTAAGTTTAATTTTTGCTATATTTAAAAGTATTTAGAAAAAATCTAATGATTTCTTTTAAATACTTTAGGGCAATGCCCTAAAAGTATTATGTTAATATTTCTTATTTTTTTGAAGAAGCAATAACATCTTTAGCGAATTTTTGTAAAATACCACCATTTTTGTATACATCTACTTCAGCTGAAGTATCTAATCTACAAAGAACAGTGAACTTAACTACTTCACCACAAGATCGCGTCATTACAACTGTTAAATCAGTTCTTGGAGTAATTTCACCTTCAATATCAAAAGTCTCAGAACCGTCAATAGCATAAGTATGTCTAGTATCACCAGCTTGGAATTGTAATGGTAATACACCCATTCCAACTAAGTTAGTTCTATGAATTCTTTCAATTGATTCAGCAATTAAAACTTCAACACCTGCAAGTCTAACACCTTTTGCAGCCCAATCTCTAGAAGATCCTTGACCATAGTTAGTACCAGCAACGATAATTAATGGTTGTTTTCTAGTTGTATAAGTCTCAATAGCTTCCCACATTCTAGATTCAGTACCCTCAGGCATGATTTTAGTAAGAGAACCTTGTTTAACAGAACCATCTTCATTTTTAACCATTTCGTTAAATAATTTTGGATTTGCTAATGTAGCTCTTGAGGCTGTATGGTGATCCCCTCTATGTGTTGCATAAGAGTTTAAATCTTCAACTGGAAGACCTTTTGATAAACAATACTCACCAGATGCACTCGTTGGTAAAATTGCATTTGATGGAGATAAGTGATCAGTAGTGATATTATCAGGGAATACACCTAATGGTCTCATACCTTTTAATGCTGGCATTTCCATGTATTCAGCTTCCCAATATGGAGGCTTATTGATATAAGTTGATTGAGTATTCCATTTATAGAATGGAGAAATCTCAGTTCCACTTAATTCACTTTTTGCGAACATTGGGTCATAAATTGCACCAAACATTTCTGGTCTAACTGAAGCTTTTTCGTACGCATTAATTTCTGCATCTGTTGGCCATAAGTCTTTTAATGTAATAGGGTTACCATTTTTATCATTACCTAAAGAATCAGTTTCAATATCGAATCTAATTGAACCAGCTAATGCATATGCTACAACAAGTGCAGGAGATGCTAAAAATGCTTCTTTTACATATGGGTGAATTCTTCCATCAAAGTTTCTGTTTCCAGATAATACAGCAGTTGAATAAATATCATTATCAACAACTTCTTTTTGGATAGCAGGATCTAAAGCACCAGACATACCATTACAAGTAGTACAAGCAAATCCAACAATACCAAATCCTAATTTTTCTAATTCAGGAAGTAAGTTAGCATCTTTTAAATAAGTTTCAACTACTTTTGAACCTGGTGCTAATGAAGATTTAACCCATGGTTTTCGTGACAAACCTAATTCATTTGCTTTTTTAGCAAGTAAACCAGCAGCAATAACATTTCTTGGATTAGAAGTATTAGTACATGAAGTAATAGCTGCAATTAAAATTCCACCATCTGGGATTTTAGTTTCATCTTCTTCTTTAAAGTCTTTGATTAAACCCTCTTGAACTAATGTATTAGTAGGTACTAATTTATGAGGTTTAGAAGGACCAGCTAATGATCTTGTAACTTCAGTTAAATCAAATACAATTTCTCTAGCATATGTAGCTTTATCTAACTGTGTAGCCCATAAACCATTTGCTTTAGCATATGCTTCAACTAATTTAACTTGTTCGTGATCTCTACCTGTTAAAGTTAAGTAATCTAAAGTTTGCTCATCAATACCAAACATAGCTGCACTTGCACCATATTCAGGAGTCATATTAGAAATAGTAGCTCTATCACCTAAGTTTAAGTACTCTAATCCAGGACCAAAGAACTCTAAAAATGCAGAGATAACATTGTTTTCTCTTAAGAACGAAGTTAATGTTAATGCAATATCAGTAGCAGTAATACCTTCTGCTCTAACACCTACAACTTTTACACCAATAACTTCAGGAACTCTCATAAATGAAGGGTTTCCAAGCATAACATTTTCAGCTTCTAATCCACCAACACCAAGTGCATAAACACCTAAAGCATCAACATGAGGAGTATGCGAATCTGTACCAACTAATGTATCAGGAGATGCAATACCATCAATATTGTGAACAACTGGAGACATTTTTTCTAAATTGATTTGGTGCATAATACCATTCCCTGGAGGAATAACATCTACATTATCAAATGCTTCTTTTGTCCAGTTAATAAAGTGGAATCTATCTGCATTTCTTCTATCTTCGATATCTCTATTGTTTTGGAATGCTTCAGGATCAAATCCACCACATTCAACTGCTAAAGAGTGATCAACGATTAATTGTGTTGGAACAACAGGATTAACTTGTTTAGGATCTCCACCACCAGCTTCAACTGCTTCTCTTAAACCAGCTAAATCTACTAATGCAGTAAGTCCTAAGATATCATGAGTTACAACTCTACTTGGGTACCAAGGGAAATCTTTGTCAGTTCTTTTTTCAATTAATTGAATTAAAGAATCTTTTAAATCTTCACTAGGGCATTTTCTAAGTAAGTTTTCTGCTAATACTCTTGAAATGTAGTTTAGTTTTTCAAAAGATCCTGGAGTAATGTCTTCAACAGCTGCTTTTACATCATAAAAACTTGTATCGAAACCTTCTAATTTTTTAAGATATTTGTCATTTGTCATATTTGTATACCTATTTTATTTTTTTATTAAATTTGAATTTACAGTAGTCTATAAAAAATAAAAGCCATCAAAAATTTGATGGCTTTTAAGTCTTGAATAATCTTTTGACTATCCTCTTTGTTCAATTGGAACAAATTTTAAATCTTCAGGCCCCGTATAAGTAGCTGATGGTCTAATAATTTTTCCATCTTCTCTTTGCTCAATTACGTGTGCACCCCATCCAGTAACTCTTGAGATAATGAATATTGGAGTAAACATATCTGTTGGAATTCCCATTTGGTTATAAGAAACTGCTGAGAACCAATCTAAGTTAGGGAACATTTTCTTGTTATCCCACATGATTGTTTCAATTCTTTCTGCAACATCATACATTAACGTATTGTTGTTTTCATTTGATAAGTCTTCAGCAACTTTTTTAATTACAACGTTTCTTGGATCACATGAAGTATAAACTGGGTGACCAAAACCGATAATAATTTCTTTTTTAGCCATTCTTGCTAAGATATCTTTTTCTGCTTCATCAGCTGAAGAATATCTTTCTTGAATATAGAATGCAACTTCATTAGCACCACCGTGTTTAGGACCTCTTAAAGCTCCAATAGAACCAGTAATACAAGAATACATATCTGAATTTGTACCAGCAATTACTCTTGAAGTAAATGTTGATGCATTAAATTCATGTTCTGCATATAAAATTAAAGAAGTATGCATAGCTTTAACCCAAGATTCTCTTGGTTTTTCACCATGTAATAAGTGTAAGAAGTGACCACCTACTGAATCATCATCAGTTACAACATCGATTCTTTTTCCATTATATGCATAATGGTACCAGTAACATAACATAGAACCAAATGATGCCATTAATTTATCAACGATTGCTTGTGCTTCATCTTTTGGATGAGATTCATCTTCACTCATAATTGCTCCAAGAACTGAACAACCTGTTCTCATAACATCCATTGGATGAGCAGTTTTTGGTAATTGTTCTAATGCAATTTTAACACCTGCTGGAATATCTCTTAATCCTTGAAGTTTCTTCTTATATGCATCTAATTCAGATTGTGTTGGCAATACACCGTAAACAATTAGGTGTGCAATTTCTTCAAATTCTGATTTATCAGCAAATTCTAAAATATCATAACCTCTATAGTGTAAATCATTCCCTGATTTACCAACAGTACAAATAGCTGTGCTTCCTGCTGATTGTCCTGAAAGTGCAACTGATTTTTTTGGTTTAAATCCTGTAGTAGTACTCATGTTTTCCCCTTATTAGTTAATTAAGTTTCTATTTTTATATGGTAAAGGAAGTAAAATTACTTCGATTTACCTGCTGCAAATAATGAATCCATTTTTTGCTCATATTCATGGTAACCTAACATATCATATAGTTCCATTCTTGTTTGCATTATTTCTAAAGTACCTTCTTGTGTACCTTTTTCTCTTAAGTCTTGGTATACAGTTAAAGCAGCTTTATTCATTGCTCTAAATGCTGATAATGGGTAAAGTACCATTTCAATTCCAACTGAACCTAATTCTTCAGTTGTAAACATAGGAGTTGCACCAAATTCAGTAATATTTGCTAATACTGGAACAGTCATTTGATCACAGAACTCTTTGTATTCTTTTAAAGTATGAACAGCTTCTGCAAAAATTGCATCTGCTCCAGCTTCAACATAAGCTTTTGCTCTAGATACTGCTGAAGCTTGACCTTCAGATGCATGCGCATCAGTTCTTGCAATAATATAGAAATCTGGGTCTAATTGCATTTTAGCATCAACCGCAGCTCTAATTCTGTCACACATTTCTTCTGTACTAACTAATTCTTTATTAGGTCTGTGTCCACATCTTTTTGCAGCAACTTGATCTTCAATATGAAGTCCAGCAGCACCAGATCTGATAAATTCTTTAACAGTTCTTGCAACATTAAATGCATGTCCCCAACCTGTATCAGCATCAACAATTACTGGTGTATCACAAATAGAAGTAATTCTTCTAATATCAATACATACATCTTCAATCATTGTCATACCTAAATCTGGTAAACCATATGATGCATTTGCAATTCCTCCACCTGAAAGGTAAATTGCTTTATAACCAACTTTTGTAGCTTGTAATGCTTGATATGCATTAATTGTTCCAACGATTTGTAACGGAGTCTCTTCACTCAAAGCTTGTCTAAATTTTTTTCCTGCGCTCATATATATCCTTCAATATTTATTTGTGTAACAGTATACATTATTTGTAGATACTAATGATGTATCATTTTTGTAATACAAATTACAACTTTTTTAACTTTTTAAGAATAATGTACAATATTTGTTTTTATGTTTTATAATGGTACAATTATTAATATATTATAAAGGATGAAAATGAATTATAAAAGTTCAATTGACAAATTTATTGAGATATTTAAAAGATCAAATTTAAGTATTTCTAAATTTGCTTCATTAATAAATAAAGATAGAAGAACTGTGACATCGTGGATAGATAATGTAACAGATATAGAACCAAGTAATGATATCAAAGATAAAATTTGTAGTATTTTTAGGTATCCAGATTATATATGGGAAGAAGGTTGTAATAGTGATGAGTTTTTAAAATCAATTACTCAAATTCCACAAAAAGAAGTAAGAATCATAGATGAAGATTATTATGGACGTTTAAAATACATTATGGAACTAGAGCAAAATAGAAGATTTGTTATTCAAGCACAGTTCCCAGGACCTATGTATAGAGATACAGCTGTACAAGAAGTGTACAGAACAAAAAGTAGTAAAGATATTGAAGAATTAAAACTTGCTAGAATTGATCAAATGTTAAGATATGATTATGATACAACGGAATGGTACTCAATAAAATCTGTTTTATCTTTTTGTTTTGCAAGTATTGGGAATTTTTATTCTAAAGAAGAAAAGATAAAAATACTAGAATTAATTTATGAATTATTTAACAATAACTACAACAAAAAACTTTTTCTTTTTGATAGTTTTTCAAGAAAAATATATGGAATGGAAACTACATATATTTCAATAAATGTAAAACAAAAAATACTTTTCTTTAAATCTCCAATTGAATCTGTATTTATTGAAATAAGAAATAAAAACTTAGTTGAAAGAATGCATAAATATTATTCATCTCCCATTGAAGCTCCTTCTCATGTAAATTTTTTAGAATCAGTTAAAATAATCAAAATTCTACAAGACGCACTAAAGTATAACAATACTTTAGTACAAGCTTATGAAATTATTAATAGAACTACTGATTATGGAGAGCTTTTTTATCATAATTTATCTATAGATTTACAAAAAGAAGTAAGTCTTCCAAAATCAGGTCAAAGAAGAAATTAAAGGCTAAAAAATGAAAATAGTAATATTAGATAGAAAAACATTAGGTTTTGATGTAGATGTAAGTATATTTGATAAATTTGGTGATGTAATATCTTATGATGTTACAAATGAAAATGAAACACAAGTTAGAGTAAAAGATACAGATATTGTAATAACAAATAAAGTTCTAATTACAAAAGAGATAATTGATAATTCAAATTTAAAGCTTATCTGTATAAGTGCTACTGGAAAGAATAATGTTGATTTAATAGCAGCAGAACAAAAAGGTATCGTTGTTAAGAATGTAGCTGGGTATTCAAGTTCTTCTGTTGTACAAGTCTCTTTTGCTATGATTTTTCATTTTATACAAAAGCTAAATTATTATAAGTCTTATGTTGATAAAGGCAAGTGGCAAAAAGCTGATACTTTTACACATATAGATAAACCATTTTTTGAACTGGATAATAAAAGAGTAGGAATTATTGGGCTTGGAGATATTGGAATGAATCTAGCAAAAAAAGCAAATGCTTTTGACTGTGATGTTGTTTACTACTCTACAAGTGGAAAAAATTCTAATAGTGAATTTAAAAGAGTTGAACTTAATGAATTACTTAAAACTAGTGATATAATTTCTATTCATTGCCCTTTAAATGAGCAAACAGAAAATTTACTAAATTATAAAAATATGAAGAATATCAAAGATGGTGCAATTTTATTGAATTTAGGACGTGGTGGAATTATAAATGAACTTGATTTAAGCATCTTGATAGATGAAAAAGAAATTTATTGTGGCATTGATGTTGTTTCAAAAGAGCCAATAGAAGAATCAAATCCATTACTAAGTGTAAAAAATATAAATAGATTACTTCTAACTCCTCATATAGGATGGGCAAGTATTGAAGCTAGAACTAGACTTATAAAAATGGTAGCTGGAAATATTGAAGAGTTTATGAAAAAAGAGAACTTATGATTTTTTGAAAAAGTGTTTTTTTTACTTTTCTTTCTCTCTTTAGCTTTTCAATTTTCTTAGATAACTCTATTAATTTCTTAGGAAGAAATAATTGTTCTTTCATTTACTTCTTCCCTAAAAAGTTTTGAAGTTCTTTAATAGCAGCTTCATTTTTAATTCTGAATTTTATTTCAATTCTTCTTGAATTATCTTTATCTTCCATACCATTTTTGAACACAATATCAGAGAAGGAACGACCACTTGCATTTACATACTTTTCTAATAGATTTTTATCTGCTATTTGTGAACTATATAAAAATTGCATAACTTCTAAAGCTCTTTGTTGTGAAAGTGCAAGATTATCTAAATAAGTTCCATCACTATTTGTATGTCCTTCTATAGTAATACTATGAATATATTTTCTAATACTTTCATCATCAAGTAGAGCTTGTAAGTATTTTTTTAAAATAATACTTAATTCTTTTTTGGATTCTTCCTTTAAAGTATATTTTCCTTGATCAAAAAGTATGTTTGATGAAAAAGTGATAGCACCACTTTTGTCATCTATGTTTATCGATTTTCCAAGTTTATTTTTAAGCTTTGAAATTACATTTATTTTTATTCCAGTTAAATGTTTTATTTTTACTTTTGTTATATCAAACTCTTCTACAAGTTTTTGATGAATTTTACTTTGAATAAGAAGTTTATTTTCAAGCATTAGAAGTTCTTCATCTTTAAGTGAAATCATATTTTCTTGATTTTTAACTTTTGAAGATAACTTTTCTTTGATTTCATTTTGTTCTGTTTCTTTTAATTCATAATCAAATAATAATGCTTTTAATTTATCAATCTCTTCAATATTTAAATTAATTTCTTTCATTTTTAATAAAAGTAAGTTTTTTTCATCTTCAATGCTTTTATTAAGAAGTTTTATATTATTTTCTTTATCTTCTAAAATTGCAGTTATATTTTTTATTTGTTCATTTGATAGTTGTAAATTTTTTGTTTTGTTTTCTAAGTCATTACTTAATTTAAGAGCTAATTGTCTTTCTTTTTCTAATTCTAATTTTGTCTCATTAAACTTATTTTTTGATTTAGCTAATTCAAATGATAAATGAATTTTTTCTTCTTGGATTTCATAAAGTTCTTTGTTTAATATAGCTAATTTTCTTTTTTTATTCGAAAGTTCTTCTTCACTTAAATTTAAAGCTTTTTTTTGTTCATCTAAGTCAGTTTTAATTGTTTTTAAATCAGTTTGAGCATAAAGATATTTTATAATTATTGCACCAATTACTAAAATAAATACAAAAAGTAATCCGGCCATCAAATCAGCATAAGATATCCAAAAATTTTCTTCGTTGTTTTGTTTTTTATCGTACATATTATTACTTTTGCATTTCTTTAAATTCTTTTAAATCTTCTATAATTTTTGCAGTTTCTTGATCAATTGATTCTAAAGAGTTTTCTAACTTATTTGTAAATTTAATATCATAGTCATCAAGTTCTTTATGAAACCTCCAACCAATTCTATCCATTTCGTTTTTCATAGTTTCAATACTTTTTACAATATTTTCGTATATAAGTTCAAGATTTTTTGAACTTATATTTTTTAAAGCTTCATTTAATTCTTTGATATTGTTATTTAAAAGTTTTGTATATTCAGTATGAATTTCTTTTTCTTGACTAAAGTTCTCTATTTTTACTTGAATATTTCTATTTAATGTATCAATTATAGAAGCTAACTTATCAGTATTTGCTATGTTTTGATTTACTTTTGAAGATAATGTTAATTCTTTGTCTAAGATGTTTTCTAGTAAATCAGCTCTTTGTTTTAAAGAGTTGTTTATATTATTTATTACATCTTTTGAGGTTAATTGCTCAAAAATACTTGTCATTTTTGCAAAATTATCTATATTACTTTTTATGTTAATAGATTCAATATCTATTTTTGTCCAAAAGAAAGATTTAGTATTTTCAACAATTACAAAGCAATCTTGTTCAAACCTACTCATTCCAAATTTTTCAAAAAAAGTCCACCAGATTGATAGAAATATTCCATAAATTGATACGTAGAATGCAGTTCCTACACCACCTAAAAGAACAGTTATCTCTTCTTCTAAAGCACTTGATGTTCCAGAAGAAAAATCTGGCATTGAAAAAGCTATAGATATAAAAGTTCCTAAAATTCCTAGTGTTGGAAATATTCCAGATGCAATTGATGAAAAATTAGTATTTCTAATGTTACTTGTAAAATCTTTTAGAAAATCATCAGCACTACCATTTGCTTTTGTAGTATCTCCAATTGTCAGTAAGTTTTTATTAATATACTCTTTTAGATAAAAAACCAATTCTTCATAAGAAGTTCTAAACTTGCAAGAAACATAATAAGCATTATGTCTAACGAAAAATAAGTAAATAAAATAAATAAAACCTATTAGGATTACACTATGTAATTCTACTTTTAATGGAAAATATTCTAAATATCCTAATATAATAATACTGAATAGTATAGTTGGTATAGTAAGTAAAGTAAAAATTCTAGCATTTGATTTACATGAAGTGTTGACTTTTGTATTTAAGTGAATAAAATCTTGGTTAGTTAACATATAATAAACCTTATCAAGTTGATTTGTTTTTTATCATAATATCTTTTTTATTTGAACATGCTAAAATATTAGCAAAAAATATAGTAAAATAAAATAATAGCTTAAATAAATTTTACAATTATTTATATAAAAAGAAGGAAAGCAATTGAGAGAATATTTAGATTTATTAGACCATATCTTAAAAAGTGGTGTAAAAAAAGAAGATAGAACAGGTACTGGTACTACATCTGTATTTGGATATCAAATGAGATTTGATTTATCAAAAGGCTTTCCTTTAGTTACTACAAAAAAAACGTTTTTAAAGGCAATTATTTCTGAGTTATTATGGTTTATTGAAGGTAGTACGGATGAAAGAAGATTAGCTGAGATTAATTTTAGTGATAAAAGAGAAAACTTAGTAGATAAAAAAACTGTTTGGACAGCAAATGCAGATGCTCAAGGTAAAAATTTAGGATATGTAAACACAAATACTATAAAAGAGCTAGGGCCTGTTTACGGAGCTCAATGGAGATCATGGAAAAATAGTGATGGAAAGAGTATCGACCAACTAAGTGAATTAATTGATCAAATCAAAACAAACCCTGACTCAAGACGTTTAATCTTATCAGCATGGAATGTAGGAGAATTAGAAAAAATGGCACTACCACCTTGCCATACATTTTTTCAGTTTTATGTAGCAAATGGAAAACTATCTTGTCAGCTATATCAAAGAAGTGCAGATGTTTTTTTAGGAGTACCTTTTAATATTGCATCTTATGCACTTTTAACTATGATGATTGCACAAGTTTGTGACTTAGAAGTAGGTGATTTTGTACACACTTTCGGTGATGCTCATATATATTCAAATCATATGGAACAGGTTAAATTACAGCTTTCAAGGAAGCCGTTTTCATTACCTAAAATGAAAATAAATGCTAATATTAAAAATATAGAAGATTTTAAAATGAATGATTTCGAATTACTTGGATATAAGTCACATGAATCAATAAAAGCTGTTATGGCAGTATAAGGAAAATATTATGAAAATATCAATGATTGTAGCATATGGTAATAACTGGGAAATTGGACTTGATAACCAAATGTTATGGCATATAAGTGAAGATTTTAAAAACTTCAAAGCGATTACTGGTGGTCATCATATTTTAATGGGTAGAAAAACTTTTGAAAGTATTGGAAAACCACTACCAAATAGAACTTCGCTTGTTTTATCAAATAGTGGATTTAATTATGATGGTGTAGATACATTTAATGATGTTCAAGAAGCTTTTAATTTTGCAAGAAAAAATGCAGAAGAGGAATTATTTATAATTGGTGGAGCAAATATATATGAAACACTATTTCCTTATGTTGATAAAATGTACTTATCTGAAGTAGATTATGAAGGAAAAGCAGATGCATTTTTAAAGCCTATTGATTTTTCTAATTGGGAATTGTTAGAAGAAAAAGAATATAAAGCTATTTTAGGTGAAGATAATAAAGTGAAAAGTCCTGCTTGGAAATTTAAAGTTTGGTTTAAAAAAGATTAATAATGAAATACGAAGATATTGACTTTAATAAACTTTACATAGAACAAAAACATCTTAGCTCTTTTAAAACAAAAGGAAAAGAAGCATGGAATAAAAAAGCACATTCTATGAACAAAAGAGTACATGAATCTATATATAATGAACAGTTCTTAAGTTTAATAGATTTGAGTGATATAAATACTATTTTAGATGTTGGTTGTGGAGTTGGAAATTTATCTTTAAAACTTGCAATAAATGTAAAAGAAGTTAATAGTTTAGATTATTCTCCTGTGATGTTAAAAATACTTGAAGAAAATGCAAAAAAAAAGAAAATTGAAAATATAAATATTATAAATAAATCTTGGTACGATTCATGGGATGAGGTACCGTCTACTGATTTAGTAATAGCTTCACGTTCTATGGAAGTAAAAGATATGAAAGAAGCTTTAATAAAATTGAATAATAAAGCTAATAAAAAAGTAGTTCTAACTTATAAAAAGGGTGGCTCTTTTGTAAGTGAGGAAATTTTAGAAGTTTTACAAAGAGATATTGTTAAAAAACCTGATTATATTTATCTTATAAATATTTTGTATTCTCTTGGAATAAATGCAAGTGTTGAATTTATTCAAAGTGAAGGTAGAAGTACTATTTATACTTCAAAAGAAAAATTTATTGAAAGTGTATCTTGGAGTATAGATGGATTAACAACAAACGAAATTAATCGATTAGAAAAATATTACGAATTATTAGATAAAAGCAAAAAAAATGAAAAAGATTTTGTTTATTGGGCAGTAATTTCTTGGGATAAAAATTAAAATTTAACTTGGTAATTATAAGAAGAAAACCTCTTATAAAATATTTAATTGGTGAGCTAAATCATCAGCTATTCGTTTATAATTTCTAACTGAAAGTAGTCTTGCTTGCCCTTCAAGTCCAACTTGTGTTACTTCATCTTTTGTTAATCCCAAGATATAGTCAAGCTTTTCTTTAATGTCTTCTTTTGAGAAATCACTCATCCACGCACTTGTATCATTTTGGAAAATTGATTCATTATTTTCATTTTTTGTCATAATACAAGGAACTGCTGAAGAATAGTAATCTAATACTTTCATTGGTGTTGAAGAGTTAAATAACTCAATATCAGGTAATAATGCAAGACCAATATCCGCTTTTGCAATCAAGTCTAAAAGTTCATCTTTTGTTTTTGCATCATATATTTCTATATGCTCCTTAATACTTGAATATCTATCAACTAGTTTTTGAGTATATTCAGGATCTTTTGAAGAAATCATAATTTTGTATGTTCCATCTGATAGCTCAGAAAATGCATCTAATATAGTTTCAAATTCTCTTAATTTATCTAAAGTTCCTGCATAAAAAAATCTTTTTTCAACACCTTCATGTTGAATATTTTTTGTCATAACTTCAGGATCAATACCAGAAGGAATTACAAAAGTTCTTGTTTTAACTTTTTTAAGATAATCATCTCTCATCTTTCTTGATGTAGGAAGGAAAATATCACAATCATTTATAAGACTTGTTTCTCCAAATAATTTGATTTTATTGTTAATTACATCTAAAAAACTCTTTTTATTGTTAGCTTCATCTTTTTGAAGTTTTGCTATTCTTTTGGGATAAGATAATCTAAATGCAACTTTATATTTGAATGTTGCTCTTTTTTGAATCACTTCTTTTAAAATATCTGTATCATTTCTTACGGCAACAAAATCATAGTCACCTAGATTTACACCATTTTTTTCTAATACCGATAATGTATTTACTTTTTGCTCATGTGGAATGATAAATTTGTTGTCATAACTATCAAAATTTGTTTTAGTTTTAGAAAAATAGATAATATTTATTTCATAATGTGCGGTTAGATATTTTTCAAAAAGAGGGCCAATAAAACTATGTTCTTTATGTTCAAGTTGATCTGTAATATATAAAAATTTACTCATTTGATGCCCCTAACTAAAATGTCAAACTATATTATCAATAAATCATAGCATGAAAAAAGCATTTATTATTATGATTAATTTTGTATTAGAGTGCCTTGTTTTTACTAAAGTTTAATTCAGCAACTAAAGTTGCCATTATTATTAAAATGGCACCTGTTATTTGTATACTTGTTAATATCTCTCCTCCTGCAATGTATCCATATACTGCAGCACTTACAGGCTCCATTGTAAAAATTATTGCAGTTTTAGTAGCAGTTGTAAATTGCTGCATGTATGTTTGTATTAAAAATGCATAGACAGTTGCAAATACTGCAGTTACAATCACTGCTTTAAAAAAAGTGTAATCATAAGTCAAATCAAAAGTTGTAGTATCTAAGGTAAGTGAAAATATTAGTGATAATACAGCAACAGTAGTTAATTGGAACAAAACCAATAAATATACATTAACTTCTTTAGAAAACTTACCCGTGAATATTATATGTAAAGCAAAAAGAAAAGCACATATAAGTGTTAAGAATTCTCCTAGTCCAAGTGTAAGTTCCCCTGACATAGTTAATAAATATAGACCAATAACTGCAACTATTGAAGCTATAAATACATTTCTTCTAACATGTTCTTTAAAAATAAAGTATGCTAAAAACGGGACGCAAATAACATTAAGACCTGTAATAAAAGCTACAATTGAACTTTTAGTATATGCAAGGCCAAATGTTTGTGTAGCAAAGGCTGAAAATAAAATTGAACCTAATAAAATACCAAAAAATACAGTCTTTCTATTTATTTCTTTCAAATACTTATATGCGATAAAAAACATTAAGATAGATGCAAGTAGAAACCTAAAAAATAAAAATGAATACACTGGTGTAGAATTAATGGCTTCTTGTACCATTAAAAAAGTAACACCCCAAGCAATAGCAACTGAAAGTAGTAATATATCGGCTCTGTATTTAAAAAATTTGTATTTGTTCATTTTATCTCCATTTTGGCTTGGAATTGTATCAAAAATTTGATAAACTGTTAATTGTATATTTATTATATGGAAATAACGCATTAATGACATATTAAATAAATCTATAATATTATTATAATTCAAAACTTAAATAAAGAGACTTAATGAGCGAAAATATAATTTCTATGAGCAAAATTGATAAATACTATGATGATTTTCATGTACTTAAAAATATTGATTTTTCTGTTAAAAAAGGTGAAATTGTTGTTGTCTGTGGACCATCTGGTTCAGGTAAATCAACATTAATTAGATGTATCAATGGACTTGAAGAAATTGATGAGGGAACTATTCTTGTTGATAATATTGATATTCATGCTAATAAAAAGAATATGAAAGAAATTAGAAGTGAAGTTGGAATGGTTTTTCAGCACTTTAATCTTTTCCCTCATTTAACAATATTAGAAAATATTACTCTTGCTCAAAACCTTGTAAAGAAAAGATCAAAAGATGAGTCTATTGAAATTGGAAAAGAATTACTTAAAAAAGTGAAGCTTTCAGATAAAGCAAATTCTTATCCAGGAGATTTATCAGGGGGACAGAAACAAAGAGTAGCAATTGCTAGATCTTTAGCAATGAAGCCAAAGGTTATCCTTTTTGACGAACCAACGTCAGCACTTGATCCTGAAACTATTGGAGATGTTTTATCTGTAATGAAGGATTTAGCAAAGGAAAACTTTACTATTGTTTGTGTTACTCATGAAATGGGTTTTGCTAAAGAAGTTGGAGATAGAATAGTATTTATGGATCATGGGACTATTGTAGAAGAGAACACTCCTGAAGAGTTTTTTAATAATCCAAAAAGTAATAGAGCTCAAAAGTTCTTAAAAGAAATATTAACACATTAATCAATCTTAAATAAAAAGGAAACACATGAAAAATTTAGTTAAAAAGTTATTAGTTGCAGTTTTTGCTATTAGTACATTATTTACTGCAAACTCTTTTGCAGATGATATTGAGTTGTGGAAAAAGTCTACATTAAATGAAATCTTACAAAGAGGTGAGTTAAGAGTTGGTATGGAACCTGGATATATGCCTTTTGAAATGAAAGACAAAAAAGGTCGAATCATAGGTTATGATGTTGATATGGCTAAGAAAATGGCTAAAGAAATGGGTGTTAAATTAAAACTAGTTCCTACTTCTTGGGATGGAATTATTGCAGGACTTTTAACAAATAAATATGACATTATTATGTCAGGTATGACTATTACACAACAAAGAAACTTGAAAATCAATTTTGCAGATCCTTATGTTGTAGTTGGTCAAACAATTATGATTAGAAAAGAGTTAGCTTCTAAAGTTAAATCAGCTGCTGATTTAGATAAAGCTGGATATACAATAGTAACTAAGTTAGGTGTTACAGGTGAGATTGCAACAAGAAAATTCTTCAAAAATGCAAAAATCATTACTTTTGAAACAGAATCAGATGCAGTATCAGAAGTTTTAAATGGAAAAGCTGATGGTATAGTATATGACCAACCTTATAATATTGTATTTATGAGTGATAAAGGTAAAGATAAGTTAGTACATTTAGATACTCCTTTAACTTACGAACCTCTTGGTTGGGCTATTAGAAAAGGTGATCCTGATTTTCTTAATTGGTTAAATAACTTCTTAAGACAAATGAAAGGTGATAAAGTTGTTGATTTCCATGGAAAATTAAATGAGAAATGGTTAAGAGATACAACTTGGTTAAAAAGAGTTCAATAATAAATGGCTAGAAAACAAGCATTATTACAAAATAAAAACTTAGGGCATTTTCTTGCCCTATTGTTTTTCATTGTTGTTGGTTATTCATTTTATATAGCTGCTGCTAATATGAATTATGTTTGGAAATGGAATAGTGTTCCCAAATATTTTGTATACGATGAAATAATTTCAATAGAAGCTCCAATAGATGGAAAACTAGTATTAGAATCAAATAAATACTTCGTTCAAGGTGATGAAAAAGTAGAGATTAAAAATTTAGATAGTAGTTTTTCATTTGATTATGAAGTTGGTGAAGATGTATATGAAGGTGATTATATCGCTTCAAAAGAAGAACTTCATGCAGGACCTATTTTATCTGGTCTTTGGGTTACTCTTAAAATATCATTTTTTGCGATGTTGTTAACTTTAGTGATTGGTATTGTTGTCGCACTTATGAAATTATCTTCAATGATATTTTTAAGAGACATTGCAACAGTTTATATTACTATTATTAGAGGGACACCTTTACTTGTACAAATATTTTTATTTTACTTCATTGTTGCAAATATCTTTGAATTAGAGAGAATGGTTGCTGGTATTTTGTCACTTGGTATTTTCTTTGGTGCATATATGGCAGAGATTTTAAGAGGTGCAATACAATCAATAGACAAAGGTCAGCTAGAAGCCGCAAAATCTTTAGGTATTTCAAACTTTCAAGCTATGCGATATATTATTTTACCACAAGCATTTAAAAGAGCATTACCTACGCTTGTAGGTGAGACTATTGCTTTGGTAAAAGATTCTTCTTTGGTTTCTGTTATTTCAATTACTGATTTAACAAAAGTAGGAAAAGAGATAGTAGCAAATACTTTCTCTCCCTTTGAAACGTGGATTGTAATTGCTCTTTTATATCTATGTATAACTTCCATATTAAGTTATGTCGGGCATATATTAGAAAAAAGAATGGCTGCAAAAGGTGGAATGAGCTAAATGAAGATTATCTCACTAACGAACTATTTTGCTTGATATTTATCTAAAGGGTTTTATTGTAACTTTTTCTTTGATTGTTGCAATTGGTGCACAAAATGCATATATACTAAAACTTGGTTTATTACGTCAATATGTTGGTTTAGCGGTTACTTTATGTATCTTATTTGATACTCTTTTAATATCAGCAGGTGTATTAGGACTTGGTTTCTTTGTAAAAGGAAATCAAATTTTAATAAATTCTATTGCCATTATAGGAATAGTTTTTTTATGTTTTTATTCATTTATTTCTCTTAAATCAGCTTTTAAAAATGAAAGTATACAAATAGATGATAAGGTTAAAACCAATCCTTTAGGAAAAGTAATAACTATGCTTTTGGTTTTTACATTTTTAAATCCACATACTTATTTAGATACAGTTCTTCTAATAGGTGGAATAGGTGCAAATTTAAGTGATGATTTAAAGTTATATTTTTTACTTGGAGCAATTACTGGTTCTTCTATTTGGTTTATATCTTTAGGTTATGGAGCAAGATTTTTAATTCCTTTATTTAAAAAGCCAATAACATGGAAAGTTCTAGATATCTCTATTGGTATAATAATGCTTATAATCGCTTATTCTTTGATAGATTTAATTGTATATTAGATAGTATTTGTACTTGAGAAGTGAAAAGGTAAACCTATGAATAATACAAGTGTAGAAAAAATTGCTTGTTTTAAAACTATTTTAGATCCTTATAATGGGATAACTATAGAACAATCTTCTCTTCCAAACTCTAAAGAAGAGTTTGAAGTAAACTTAGATTATTTAATAAAAAATACTACTAATAAAAGAAATCTTATTTGGATATATATTGATATAAAACGCTCAGATTTTATCCCAATTGCAACGAAAAAAGGTTTCTTTTTTCACTCTTGTGATGAAGAATATGTTTTAGTAGTTAAAAGATTGATAAAAGATGCAATAGTACCAACAGCTGCTAATCATACATTAGGGGTTGGAGCTGTTGTAATAAATGAAAAAAATGAATTATTAGTTATAAAAGAGAGAATATCTAATTTAGGTTTTAAACTTCCAGGTGGACATATTGATAATTGTGAAATGATTTCAACTGCAGTTGAACGTGAAGTTAAAGAAGAAACGGGTATTGATGTAGAATTTGAATCTATCATTTCTCTAGGACATTTTTATCCACACCAATTTCACAAGTCAAACTTATATATACTATGTATTGCAAGTGCTAAATCAAGTGAAATTAATATTGAAGATACAAGTGAAATTTTAGAAGCAAAATGGATAGATATAAATGAATATTTGGAAGATGAAAAAGTACTTGCTTATTCAAAAGCTATTGTTGTTGCTAGCTTAGAGAATAAAGGTTTTAATCTTGCAAATCATGAAACACTTACTCATATAAAAAAAGATTTTGAGCTATTTTTTCCAATAAGGAATAAATAGTTTAATTTTGTATAAATTAAATATAATACAATTTAAAAAATAAAGGAAGAATATGAAAGAAATTATTTCAACAAATAAAGCACCAGGTGCTATAGGACCTTATAATCAAGCTACAGCTTTAGCAAATTTAGTATTTACATCAGGACAGATACCTTTGAATCCTCAAACTATGAAAATAGTTGAAGGTGGAATTAAAGAGCAATCAAAAGCTGTTATGGATAATTTAAAAGAAGTTTTGGAAGAAGCAGGATCTTCTTATGAAAATGTATTAAAAACTACGTGTTATTTATCTGATATGGATAATTTTGCTGCTTTTAATGAAATATATGGTCAATATTTTAAAGCTGAAACTGCACCAGCACGAGCTACAGTTGCTGTAAAAACTTTACCTAAAAATGTTTTGGTTGAAGTAGATGCAATCGCTTTTAAAAACTAGAGTTTTTCTCTAGTTTTATTTTAAGTTAGTTAGTTTTAAAGTAAGCCCAACTCTTTGCTTCTCTAAATCAATACTAACAACTTTTATTTTTTCTAAATTCTGATTGATACTTAAAAGTTCACTTGGATGTGAGATTCTTTTTTGTGATATTTGTGAGATATGAAGTAGGGCATCATTTTTTAATCCTATATCTACAAAAGCTCCAAAGTCTGTTATATTTCGTACTATTCCACTTAAAATAAAGCCTTCTTTTAAATCTTCTAGTTTTGTAATATCACTTGCAAATTTTACTTGGTTAAACTCTACTCTTACATCATAACCAGGTTTTTTTAACTCTTGTATAATATCTTGTAGTTTTAGAATTGTGGTATTTAGTTTATTTGCTATATCTTCTAGTTCATTCTCTTTTATATCTTCTATTTCATAAGTTTTTTGTAGATCTTTTGTAAGGCTATAATCTTCAGGATGAATAGCTGTATTATCCAAGATAGATTTTCCATCTTTTATTCGTAAAAAACCTACTGCTTGTTCATACGCTTTTGCTCCTAATCCTTTTACTTTTAGTAGTTCATTTTTACTTTTAAAGTTTTTTATACTATCTCTATGTTCAATTATATTAATTGCAAGTTTTTCTGAAATTCCTGATATGAAAGACAAGAGTTTATATGAAGCAGAGTTTAAATCAACTCCTACTTTATTTACTAAATCTACGGTAGTATTTTCAAGTTTTAAAGCTAATTCTTTTTGATTAACATCGTGTTGGTATTGACCAATTCCTAAAGCTTTTGGATCTATTTTAACTAATGCAGCCATTGGGTCTCTAAGTCGTCCAGCAATTGAAATTGCACCTCTTATTGTTACATCTAGCTTTGGATATTCTAAAGCAGCTATTTTTGATGCTGAGTATACACTAGCGCCTATTTCACTTACTATTGCATAGTTTATATCTAAGTTATTCTCTTTTATTAGATTTGTAATAAACTGTGCAGTTTCTCTTGAAGCAGTTCCATTTCCAATTGCTATTGATGTAATTTTATATTTCTTTATTAACTCTAATACTATTTTGCTTGAATTCTTTATATCTTGTTTTGGTTTCGTAGGATAAATAACATTTGAATCTAAATAAATCCCATTTTCATCTATTACTGCTAATTTACAACCTGACACAAAACCTGGATCCATTCCTAAAATCACTTGATTTACTAAAGGTGCAGTTAGTAGTAACTCTTTTAAATTTTTACCAAAAAGTTCAATTGCTTCACCAGATGCTTTTTCTTTCAAAGTATTTAAAGCTTCTCTTTTTAAACTAGGAAGAAGTAATCTTTTTAGTCCATCTTTATAGCTTTCAAAAACTATTTGCCTAGAACTCTCAGCTTTTTGTGGAATTTTGTATTTTTGTATATTTTCTAAAATGTGATTTTCATCAATCTCTATTTTTATTGAAAGTTCTTTTTCATTCACTGCTCTTAAAATTGGAAGTGTTCTATGTGATTTTATATATTTTATTTTCTCTTTATTTTCTACAAAACTTGAATAAACACCATTTTTATCAAACTCTTTACCCTCTTTTATTTGAAGTTCACCCCATGAAAAAATAATATTCCTTACAATTTCTTTTGACTTAAAATCATCAGCATATCTTTGCGCGATGATATCTTTCGCACCAGAAATTGCATCATCATTTGATTTAATTTTATTATTTATAAATTGTTTTGCTTTTTGCTTTACTTCTTCATTTGTGTACTTTAAAGATTGAATAATATTTGCAAGTGGTTCTAGTCCATTATTAATAGCATCACTTGTTCTTGAAGATTTTTTGTCTTTAAAAGGTGCATAGATATCTTCTAAAACTTGAATAGTTTTTGCTAGTTTAATAGCAGTATTTATTTTATCATTTAAAAAGTTTTTTTCATTTAAAATATTTGTAATTTCTTCTTTTCTCTTTAGAAGCTTTTTTGAATAATTAAAAACTTCTTCAAAAATACGTAGATCTTCATCTTTTGCATTTTCAGTTTCATCTTTTCTATATCTTGCTATAAAAGGAATTGTACATCCATCATCAATTAATAAAATTATATTTTTTATTGCTTTATTAGATAAAGATGTTTGTTCTCTTATAAGAAGTATAAGTTCTTCAGTCAAGAATAATTTCTTTATAATCACTTCTAGTATCTTTAAGTGCTTTATTTGCAGATGCTCTTACTGTATATACAAAAGATATTTTCGGATTATTAGTCTTATTTTTACTTGCATGATGTAAAGTTTTACAGTGAAATAATACTACGTCACCTTTTGCAAGATTTTTTGAACTTCTTGTTTTTATCAATTCTTGGTTTTCTTGATTTTCATCCAAGAAATTTGAGTTTTCATCAAATCTATTTTTATCAAAATTTATTTTATGTGATTTAGGTATAAATTCTAAAAGACCATTTTCTAAAAATTCATCACCAAGACTTAACCAAACAGATACTAAATCATCATTTTGAAAATGCCAATATCTTCTGTCTTGATGCCAATAGGTTCGAGTACTTTCATGTGGTACTTTTGTCATAATTGAATTATGATGGGCTAAAGTTAATACTGGAGTATCATTTAAAATTTGTTTTAAAATAGGTCTAATTTTTTTATTTGTCATCCATTCCTTAAATACTTCTTCTCTATCGTATACTTGTCGTAACCTTCTTACTGTAATTTTTTCTTCATCTAGGTTCATATATTCTTGTTCACTCTCTATTGGAGCTTCTTTTCTTTTTAAATGTTCATTTGCTTTTTCTAAAATTTTATTACAGAAATCCTCAGATAAAAAATTTCTTAAAACAATAAATCCATTTTCATTAAATTCATTTAGTTCTTGGGATGTTAATTCCATGTTTTCTCTTATTATATATATTTATTCGTATTATAGTTAAAAATCTATTTTTATTCGTTTATTTTGAAACTTATTTTTTTAAAATAGTAATAGAGTTAGTCTAGAGTATGTATAACACTAATACTATACTTAAATAGTATGGTATATATTTTATAAATAAGCCTATAAAATTGACTATTTATAATACTATATTAAATTAGTCAATTATAATTTTACTATTTTTTTATCAAAAAATGATATAATTTTATAAATAAGATTATAGTGAATACTATATTATAGAATTTAGGAGTTATGATGGAAAAAGAATTATCCGCAGTTGAACAGCTTAAGGCTTCAAGAAATCCCTTACATGTTATTGAAGATATGTTTAAAGAAGCAAAAGAGGGTATACCTTTAAGTACTGAATATATTGGATTATTAAAATGGTATGGTATGTATCCGCATATTAATGCAGATGAAACTGAAGATAAAAAATACTTCATGAAGAGAATTAAACTAACAGATACTAAAATGAATTTAGAACAGTTGGAAGTAATGGCTAAAATTGGACTTGAATATGCTCAAGGTTTAGTTGATATTACAGATAGACAAAATATACAATTTCATTATATTCAAATAAAAGACATACCTGCTATTTTCAAACTTCTAGATTCTGTTGGACTAACTTCAAGAATGGCATCAGGTGATGGTCCAAGACCTATTATGACTTCTCCTGTAGGTGGAATTGATGCTGAGGAAATTATTGATGCAAGTATACTTGCACGTCAAGTAGATAGCTATTTTGATGAAAATGAAGATAGGTTTTGTAATTTTCCAAGAAAATACAAAATTGGAATTTCAGGCTGTTCAAAACACGCAGTTGCTCATGAGATTCAAGATGTAGCGTTTACAGCTTTTAAAAATAGTGTAGGAGATGTTTTATTTGATTTAACACTTGCTGGTGGACTTTCTAAATCAAAACAGATTGCATTAAGAGCTAATAAATATGTTAAGCCTACACAAGTAAAAGATGTAGCAGTTGCATGTGCTGAGATTTTTAGAGATTATGGAAATAGAGTAAATAGAAATAAAGCAAGAGTTAGACACTTAGTAAATGAATGGGGATTAGAAAAATTCGTAGATGAAATTGAAAAAGTTATTGGATACAAGTTGGAAAAAGGTTTAGATGAACCAGTAATAACCCCTTTAGAAAATAGAAACCATTTTGGTATACATAGAGCAAAACAAGAGGGTGAGTCATTTATTGGATTTGCTACAAATTCTGGGCGTGTTGATGGAAAAGACTTTAAATTAATTAGTGATATTTGTAATAAATATAATGTAGGAGGAATGGCTTTAACTTCTACTCAAAACTTTATAATTTATGGTATTAAAGATGAAGATGCTCAAGATATTGCAGATGAAATTGATGCATTAGGTTATCCATATGCTCCAACACCATTTAGAGCAAGACTACAATCTTGTACGGGTAGGGAGTTTTGTAAATTTGGTATAACTGAAACAAAAGAATATGCTAAAAAAGTGGTACTTGAATTAGAAGAAAAAAAACCTAACTTTAAAGAAACAGTAATGATTGCAATTTCAGGTTGTGGAAATGGTTGTTCACATCCTCAAATTTCTGATATTGGTTTTGTAGGAACTAAGGTTAGAGATGAGAGTGGAAAAAGAGTCGAAGGTTATGATGTGTTATTAGGTGGACAACTTCATGGAACTAAGGGAAGTAGAATTGCACACAAAACAGGTGTAAAAGTAGAAGCTTCTAAACTTGTTGAATTTGTAGGGAATTTAATTTCTTCTTACGAAAGTGACAATTTAGGTCAAAACTCATTTAGAGAGTATTTAAACATTGTAAAATTAGAAAAATAAAAGAAAAAATTAATATGTATGGAAGGTTAATATAACTTTCCATATAAGTCTAGATGAATTAAATAAACTCTTAAATCAAACTCTACTTGATGATAATCTTCTTGTATAAATGTACATAAATTATAAAAGGCTTTATTGTGTTCTTTTTCTTTAAAATGAGATAATTCATGAACTATAATCATTTCTAAAAACTTTTCTGGTGCATTTTTAAACATAGATGCAACACGTATTTCATTTTTAGATTTTAGTTTGTTTCCTTGAACTCTTGAGATAATTGTATGCATACCAAGGGCATTACTAATCACATTTATTTTTCCATCATAAATAACTTTTGATACTTGTGACTTTTTAAAATATTCATTTTTAAAATCCATAACATAAGCATATAAAGCTTTATCTGTCTTAATATCATGTTTTTTAGGATATTTTTTTCTTAAGTAATCACCTAATTTATCTTTTTCTATTAAACTTTGTATCTGGTTTTGTATCTCTTGTGGATAGTGTTGTATATATTTCAATTTTTAATTAATTTCCTGTTTTTTTATTTCATCAAAGGTATAAGTGAAAATATTTTGATTGTTTTTATAACTTGCTTTGTAAGAAATACTATATTTATCACAAATATTTTTAACAATATTTAAGCCTAATCCTAAGCCTCTTTTTGCTTCTTCTTCTCGATAATTTTTTTCAAATATTTTATTTTTATTTTTTATTTCATTTGCATAACTTTTAAATTCTAGAACTATTCTATTTTTATTTTTAGATTTCTTTAAATTTACATAGATTGGTTTTTCTATTTGAGCATATTTAATTGCATTTGAAATATTGTTGTCTATTAATCTTTCAAGTTCTACAGTATTGATATAAGTATAAGCATTTATATCAATTTCTGCTTTTATTTCTTTTAAATTCATTTTACAAATAGTTTGAAAAAAATCAATCCTTTTTTCTATTTCTTGACTAAGAGATATTAAAGTTGGATTATATTTTATTGTATCATATGAAGTTATATAAGATAAATCTTCATAGGAGTTTGAGAGCATATTTATGGAAGCATCAATTGAATCTATATAAGAGAATAAGGAGTCATTTTCTTGTAAATCCTTTATCATTTCTACATTCATAAGAATACTAGTTAAAGGGGTTCTTATTTGATGTACAGTGTCTGCAATGAAGCGTTTTATCTCTTCTTTTGCATATTCTAAATCTTTATGACTCTCTTCTAGTTTAGAGATAAATGTATTAATAGAATTAACAATAAGTCCTAATTCATCTATTGAATCAGAAGATAATCTTTTGTGAAAGTTTACTTTACCATGTGCTATATTTTCTGATTCTTTTACAATTTGTGTTATTTTAAAACTCATATCTTTGTAAATATAAAAAAGACCTAAAGATGATAAAATTATCCATAAAATAAAGGCAAAACTACTATTAAATAAAACCCAACTGGATGTTTCATATATAGAGTTTACATCTTTTTTAATTTCATTTTTTATTTTCTCTCTTAAATTTTGATATTGCTTTAGAACTTTTTTATACGTACTTACAACTAAGAGTGTTTTAAAATGAATATAATCATAACTACTAGTACTTTCTATTAAATCTTTAGATAAATTACTAGCTTCAAAATAATATTCATTAAATGATTTTTGTATATTATCTAGTTCTTTTTTATAAATAGTGTCTTTATGCAATGTCAATTTTTTTTGCATTTCTTTTGCATATATATTTGTTTCTTTTATCAAATCTAACTCTTTAACAACTACTGCATTGTTAAGTTCAAAAGAAATTTTTTGTAATAAAAATTCATTGTCAAACAAAGTTTCATAAATGGGAATTGATTCTTTATTTACTTTCGTAATTGATTCTTTCATATAATTTGTATTTGATAAAATATATATATATAAAAGTAAAAAAAACATAAAACCAGCAATTGAGGGTATTAAAAATTTTTTAAGAATTGATAATGAATTATAATATTTAGCAAATTGCTTGAAAAAACTTATAGATTTATTCTTCATATATTATTTTCCAATTTTTATTCATATCTTTTTTATCCATATAAGTAATTGTATTTTTTTCCATTAATTTTTGTTTGATTTCTTTTTTACTTAATTTTCTAGGAATGGCTGCTCTTCCAGTAAAAACTAATCTTGCCCAGTAACTGCTGTATTGTTCAATATTTTTATTTAAGATTTCTTTGACAAATTTTTTATGTAAACTATCATCTTCTGATAATAAAGGCATAATAATAACATTATCAATTTTATTTACCTTTGATAAGTATAAGTACTTAACTGCTTCATGTGACAAACTATTTATATCAGAATTTTTATTTGTCACTATAATTATTTCTGCTTTAATTGAAGTTATTAGTACTGTTAATAAGATTAATAGGTTTATTTTCATGATAAATCTTTTAAAATACAAAATCTATAACAAATGAATAGATATCTAATCTTGAGTTTGGGTACTCATTTGTAGAATCTATATAAAACCCACCATAGACCCCTTTAGGTTGTATTCTTTGATACTCAAACTTTAAATCAAAATTTTCATTTATATAATACTTAAAACCAATGTTAGTAGAATTTTGAGCAAGATTTTGTACTTTTAATAATTCATTTAACCCATCAACTCCAGTATCTACAACTGTTTGTTCATCCATTTCTACTTGTGCATAAGAAATATATGGAATAAACGATAAGAATCTATATCCTAAGCTTGCATAAAAACCATGAAGATTCGCATAAAATGCATTAACTTGTCGTTCCCCATATTCACTAGAAAAAATAAAATCATTGTAATCTATAAACATACCTAGTGAGTAATATTGAGATACTTTATTATCCATCTCATATTTGTCTGCTAATTCATCTAAGTTAGCTATTCTTAAACCTGTGAATAATTCTTCAAGTGAATTACTAGTAGTACTACTCCGTCCATATAGATATGTTGCTCTACCTTCAATAATATCATTACCTAATGTTAGATTTAATGATCGGACTTCTTTAATTTTTGTTCTTAGAACATCTCCATTATTTGAGTATAAAGGAGTGTCAAAAGTTGTTTCTCCATAGATACTTTGAATAGAGTAAAAATATTTATTTATCATATTTGAATAAATAAACTCAATTCCATTATATGTAGAAAGTGGAACTTGTCCATAGACTTCAATTGGTTCTCTGATAGTCAACTTTGAATAACCGATATTTTGATTATTAGAATTTTTATAATATGGTATTCTTATTTTCCCTAATTTAAATATAAAGTTCTCTTTTGAATCATACTTTAAATATCCCCAATCTATTGATGCTTTATTCTCTCCATCATACTCTTTTTTTGCGATTCCTTGAAATATGAATGAAAGATCATCATTAAGTTTATATGTTGATTGAACCCCTAATATAGAGTCTGTATAAATATCTAAACTATTTGATGCTCCATCTTTTTGAAAGGGGTTTTCCCTAAATTTATAGTCACTATTGTTATTATAAACAGCACCTAAAGTTCCAAAAAATTTAAGGTCAAGTTTAGAGTCTTGAGCACATAGATTTATTACAATAAATATAAGTATCAAGGCAAGTTTTTTCAATTTTATATCTCTTCTTTTATCTTTTCTAAATCTCTAATTTTTTGAAGATATTCAGATTCTTTTGATTTAACAAAATTTATTCTATCTTCATTAATATCTAAATATTGATCTTTAGAGTATTTTGCAATTTTAAATAGATAATTTCTTCTTGATGTTAGAAAATCTTCAATTTTATCAAAACCAAAATTTGCTTTTAGCTTTGCTAATATCTCATCTTCTCTTGGATGTTGAATAGCAAACCTTGTTGGTTCTTTTTTATATAACTCTTCAGATTCTTTTATTTGTTCTTCAAAATATGCAATTGTAGCTTGTGTAGTTTGAATATACGAATATGATAATGCTCCATTAAAGTAAGCAAACTTCTTTCTTAATGCTGAGATATTTTCTAGAATAGCTCGGTGATATGACCTTAACACATTCTCATATATCTTTGCTGCAAAATGTCTTGTATTTGAAAATTCAGTATCAGATGCAATTTCTCTATGTTTTTTTATAAGTTCATAAGGCTCTTGCCATTTTCTAACTTCAGTTTTTATATGTCTATAAACTTCCCTAAATGCTTCATCTGTATTTAATTCTACATTTTTTAGAAGTTTAATAGATCTTTTAAACATTTTATCTATAGTTTGATCATCATAAAATAAGCTCTTATAAATATTGTCTGCGTTTATCCAATATGTCTCAAATTTAATTTTCTCAATTTTGTCAGATTTTAAGAAGCCTCCTGTAGATTCTTCAAATCTAAAAGCAGCTTTTTTTTGAATATTTTTATAAGTTTCATTTGCAACTTTTTCCATAATACTCTCAAGTGAGTTATAAATAGTGTATAGCTCTTTTGAATGCTTACTATGAATCTCATCAAATTGTTTAAGTACTTTATTTTCACAAGATGTTAAAACATTACATAAGGCATCATAAACTCCAATAATTGTTTGATACTCTTTTATTAAGATATCACAAATACCTTTTAAATCTTTTTTAATTGCATATTCTTTTGACTCAGCTGCTTTTGGTCTCATTTCATTTTCTATAAAATCTAATACTTCTTGAATATTAGATTCTTCTAATAGTTTTTGATTTGAAGATATATCTGAATATTCAATTTCTTTTAATTTATTTTGGAAAGTATCATATTTCTTCTCAAAAAAATCTAAGTTATCTGCCCTTAAATTATCATTTAAATCTTTTTTAAAATCTTTTAATATTGAATCAATAGAATCTTCAATTAATACATTTTTTTGTAATGCCCTAGCATCAAGTGCCATTTTTGCAGAAATTGGAGTTACCTGTGCAAAGTATTTGTTAAATTTTTCTGATACATATTTTGTAGTTGTTTCAACTTGTTCTTGTGAAAATTTATCTTTTTGATTCAAAACACATAAAGATTTATCCTTAAAAAGTTGCATATATTCTTCTAAGACTTTTGCCTCTGATTGTTTTCCTGCATTATCAATAAGTGTAAGCCAAATTATTCCACCTACATCTCTCAATACACTTCTTGTTGTATCTGTGTCACTTTGAGATTGAGAATTAAGACCTGGTGTATCAACAAAAGATATCTCTTTTAATATTTCCATTGGAGCATATAAAGTTAGATATTTAATATCTTTCATATCTTCTGATCTTTGGTCTGTAAAATCAGATATTGATTCTATTGGAGCATATTCTTGTGCACCGGAATAATAAGTGATTTTTAATTTATATTCATCTGCATAACTAATAAAATTTACTTTTGAAGTAACAGGAGTAATTCCCGTTGGAAGAATATTTTTTGAAAGTAATGCATTTAAAAATGTTGATTTTCCTGCCGAAAACTGACCCGTAATAGCAACTTCCATAGGAAATCTTGCACGTCTAATTTGCTTTTGTAGTATACTTTCTAGTTGTTTTGAAGGAAAGAACTTTTGATTAAGTAATCTAGCTTGAATTCTTTTAATATCTCCTAGTAATCCCTCATCATAAACAACTTCAACTTCTTTGTATGTATCTTTAAATTCATTAATAAAACTATCTAATATTTTGAAATTTACACTCATTATTTTAACCTTTTAATATTAGTAGATATTTGTTCAAGGTCTTTAATTTTCTTATGAATATCTATAGACAAAGTAGCTCTATTTTCATCATTTTTTTCAAAAGATTGAATTTGTTTTTGTAGAATATCTTCTTCATCTTGAAGTTTTTGACGTACTCTTTTTAAAGGAGCATTTAATGTTTCAAAAAATGTTTCAACTAAATTACTTGATACTTTGTTTACTTTACTCTTTATATTTTCTTCAACACTTTTAAATTGATCTTTTATAAAAGCTTCGATTTCTCTATCTAATTCATTTAATTTTGATGCTTTTGATTTAGATACAGCGCCAGTTATTTGAGAAATTAAAATTTCATTATTTGAAGTTAGAAACCCTGATTTAAAATCATCTTGAAAAAATCCTCTTGCATCAAAGTTATCATTTTTATGTCCTATTACAAAACCAAAGTCTTGATATTTTTGTTCACATTGTTCACCAATACTTTGAGATTTTACAATAAACTTATATCTATAATCTCTTATTACATCAATGATTCCATCTTTAATTGCAGTTTCGACAATTACTTTAATTCTTGAATTTTCAGGTCTTCTTTTTGTTTTCTCAAAGCTATATCGTACATCTGAAATTACTCTTTGTTTTATAATAGTTTGAAGGTCAATTAATTCACTTTCTAAAAAAGTTTCAAGTGATTCTATATAGTTTTTTGCATCGTTTTTATAATACACTATATCTTCATTCATTGCATCAAATATTCTTTTATTTACAACTTTCCTTTTATCAAAATCTTTTAATTCTATTTCCAATTCTTCTTTAGACTTTGATAAAAGTTTTAATTCATAATTTAATGATAAATTCTTTTTTTCTAAAGTTTTTAGAAGTTGCGTCTTAGTAGATTGAATTATTATTTCACCTTTTTGTGAATTAGAACCAAATAATGTTTCATTTAAATAGTTTTCAATTTCTAAAATACCAGTATCTTCTAAAGTAAATCCTGCCTCTAAAGCTTCTTTTTCTCGACCAGTTCTGTGTAATAATGCCATTTTCCCAGAAATTGGAATAAATTTAATTGTCTTTAAAATATAGTCAAGTTGTGAATCTTTATTTTGTGCTTTAAGTTGTTTTTCTATTGATGATTTTGTATAGTTAATAACTTCTTCTAGTTGTTCTTTTGACACTGTATCTGCTCTTGTTATTACAACCAAAAGTTTTGAGATATTTTGATATAGTAAAGCATCTATTATAAACTCTACATCTTTTAATGTTGCACTTTGAGATACATTCATTAAATGAAGCATCATATCACAAGCAGAGATATACTCTTTTGTAATCTCTTCTCTTTGAATTACTGGGTCATCTAGTCCTGGTGTATCTACTATCTCAATTCCATCTGCTAAAAAGTCTAAATTTGAACCTAATTCAACATATTTAACAAGATTACATTTTTTACCTTCAGCTTCAGCTGATGTATATAAAGAAAGATCTTTTATATCAATTTCATCATATCTTGATTCTTTTTGAACATATGAATTTAATTCATCGCCAAATATAGAAAGAGTTTCATTTACATAATCTCTCATTGACTCAAGTTCTAAAGCCGCTTTTTCAATTTTCTCCCATTCTTGTGTATTCCAATAAAAAACCTTAGCTTTTTCATTAATATTATGCTTTACAACAGTTAAATTTGCTGTTTCAGGTACTACTGCACTACCTAAAATTTCTTTACCCATTAAAGCATTTAACATAGTAGATTTACCAGCATTCATAACGCCTGTTATTCCAATAGAAAATTTTTGATTATTTAAGTAATCATTTGTTTGAGCTAATTCATTTATTGTATTTTCATTATTAGTTAAAGATTGTATTTCTTTTATTATATTTTCTAAAATTGGTTTTAAAGTTTTAAATGAAGATTTAGCTTGTTCTTTAATTTTTTTGTTTGAAGTACTATTTCCATTATTTATATCTAATTCTTTGTGGTCAAAAAGTGAAATTAGTTTTTTAAAATCATCAGAATTTAAGATCTCTGCATTTTTAAGGTATTCAAAAGACTCATGTAATGTATCAATATATTCTTTTGATTTAATTCCAAGTATATTTTCTACAATATTATGCTGTAAGTGGTTTAGTTCGCTAATATTTGATGGAGTTTTTACATTTAGTTGTTGGCAATAAGTTTTGAATGATGTTAGTGGTAAAAATTTATCGCAATTTTTTCTAGTCGTGCTTAATATTAATGCATAAATTGAAAATATATCATTTGTAACATTTGTATCAATAGGCTCCACATTTAAATTTTGTTCAAATGTAATTCCATGATAAAGTAAAAAGTAATCGTTAGCTAAACTCATTATATCTCCTAAAATACAAAAAGTTAAATATCAAATTTTGATACTTAACTTTTTATATACTTATTGATGAAATACGAAGAGGAAAATCCTCTTTCGTAATTATTTTAAAGCTACTAGTTTTCTTCTTAAATAAGCAATCTTATTTTGTAATGGTAAGTGTTTTGGACAATGGTCTTCACATGCTAATAAAGACATACAACCAAATATTCCATCATCATCACCAATTAACTCATAGAAGTCTTCAGCAGTTCTTTTATCATGAGGATCTACTTCAAATCTTGCTACTCTATTAAGCCCAACAGCTCCAACAAAATCTGGTCTCATAAGTTTTGTACCACAAGAAGCAACACAAATACCACATTCAATACATCTGTCAAGTTCAAATGTTGCATCCGCTACATCTGGATCAATTCTTTCTTCTAATTTAGTAATATCCTTTTCTTCACCATTATCAACAATCCAAGATTCAACTCTTTTTGACATTGAATCCATCCACTTACCAGTATTTACTGATAAATCTTTGATAAGTTCAAACGCTGGCATAGGCATTAATTGTAAAACACCAGTTGGATAATTAGCAATTAATGTTCTACATGCAAGTGCAGGCTTACCATTGATTACCATTCCACAAGAACCACAAATTCCTGCACGACAAACAAAGTCAAATGATAAATCAGGATCATACTCTTCTCTAATTTTCATTAAAGCAATAAAAAGAGTCATTCCTGGAGTCTCTTCAAGTTTATAATCAACGAAATGAGGTTTAGAAACCTTAGATCGTGGGTTAAATTTCAGAACTGATATTGTTATTTCTCTACCTTTTTCAATACTCATTACAAGTCTCCTACTCTTTCATTATTTTCTCTATAGTTCATTGGTAAATCAAATGGCATTAATTCATGTTGAATCTCATGTCTATCTTTACCTTCAGCTTGCATTCTTTCAACAACTTCATCAACAATTGCTTGTCTTTTTTCTGATAGTTCATTTTCAATTATCATACCCTTAGCACCATAACCTCTAAATGCAGGAGGCATTTCCATTGTCATAATGTCTAATTCTTCATATGTAACAGTTGGAAGTGTATCACTTGGATTTGCCCAAGAAGTTAATGTTCTATTTAACCAATTTGCATCATCTCTTTTTAAATAATCTTCTCTATAGTGTGCACCTCTTGATTCAGTTCTTTCAAGTGCACCTTTTGCAACACATAATGCAATTTTAAGCATTCTAGGAACTCTATAAGCTTCTTCAAGTTCAGGGTTACCAATTCTTTCTTTTGATTTAACATTAATTTGTTTTGTTTTAATTAAAAGTTCTTCTAATTCGTTAACAGCCTCAGTTAATCCCTTTCCATCTCTAAAAATTCCAACTTTTTCATCCATAAGGTTTTGCATTCTATTTTTAATCCTAAAAATATCTTCATCCCCTTTATAAGCTAAAATCTCATCAATATATTTATCTTGAGCATTCATAAAGCTTTCAACAGTTTTTGTTCCAATTACTACATCATTTTCGATACAGTAATCTGCAAAATAGTTTCCAACAATCATACCAGCAACAACTGTTTCTGATACTGAGTTTCCACCAAGTCTGTTAAATCCGTGCATATCCCAACATGATGCTTCACCACATACAAATAAACCATTTAATTTTTGTGATTCACCTGTTGGTTTAGTTCTAATTCCACCCATTGAATAATGTTGCATAGGTAAAACTGGAGCCCATCCTTTTTTACCTTCATCTGCTGGATCAATACCATTAAAGATTTGACAGATTTCTTGAACATCTCTTAAGTTCTTTTCAATATGCTCACGACCAAGAATAGAAATATCTAACCAAATGTGATCACCATACGGAGAAGGAACACCTTTACCATTTCTAATATGTTCAATCATTCTTCTAGAAACAACATCTCTAGATGCTAATTCTTTTTTCTCAGGTTCGTAATCTGGCATAAATCTGTGACCATCAACATCTCTTAAGATTCCACCATCACCTCTACAACCTTCAGTTAATAAAATACCTGATGGTACAATTGGTGTTGGGTGAAATTGAATTGCTTCCATATTTCCAAGAGTTGCAACTCCAGTTTCAATTGCAATAGCAGCACCAATTCCTTCACAGATTACAGCATTTGTAGTTTGTTTAAATACTCTTCCGTATCCACCAGTTGCTATACATGTTCCCTTAGCAACATAAGCTTCTAATTCCCCAGTAATTAAATCTCGTACAATTGCTCCATAACATCTTTCATTTTCATGGATTAAAGATAATGCTTCTTTTCTATCTCTAATATCAACATCATGTTTTAAAGCTTGATTTGCAACACCAAATAACATACTATGTCCAGTAGCATCAGCAGTATAACAAGTTCTCCATTTTTTAGTTCCACCAAAGTCTCTAGACATAATTAAACCATGTCTTTCTGCATCTTCAGTTATCGTAGTTTTCTTAGCATTAATTACAGCTTCTCTTGAACCTTCTCTAACTCTTGTCCAAGGAACACCCCAACCAGCTAACTCTCTAATTGCTTTTGGTGCAGTGTGCACGAACATTCTTGCAACTTCTTGATCACATCCCCAATCTGAACCTTTTACAGTATCTGCAAAGTGCATATCTTCGTTATCACCATCTGACATCTTTGAGTTTCCTAAAGATGCTTGCATTCCACCTTGAGCAGCTGCACTATGAGATCTTTTAACTGGTACAAGTGATAATACAACTGTATTTAAACCTTTTTTTTGTGCAGCAACTGCAGCTCTTAAACCTGCAAGTCCTCCACCAATTACTAATGCATCACAGTAATTAATTTTCATTATGCGATTCCCCCAATAGTTTTATTTATTATTTTATATTCCATTACTTTTGCAGTAGGAACAAATCGTTCTCCAACTTTCCCTGCTTGCGCACGTTCGTAACCAATTTTCATATAAGCTGCTAATGATAAGAAACCTAATGCTAAGAAAAATACTGTTAAAGCCCATTTAACTTTTTTAAGTGCTATTCTTGTAGCTTTAGGATTTTCTCCATCAAACCAACCCCATTTAACACATAATCTATAAAGACCAATTGTTCCGTGTAATTCAACAGCAATTAATAAAAGAATGTATAGAGGCCACATCCATTCAGACCATATTCTATCTGCTGATGCATATGGACCAATTGCATCTGAGTTTGTCATCATAATATATAAGTGAACTGAACCTAAGAAGAACATAGTAAAACCAGTACCAGCTTGAGTAAACCACAGTTTAGTATCGTCATGATTCATGTAGTTTGCATGTGCTTTCATTACTTGGTACTGTTTAAAGTTACCTGGTAATTTTCTCATACCTAATGCCGCGTGCGCAATAAATATAACAAATATTACAAAAGCTGTTATACTAACTAAAAGAGGACTTCCTCCATCTATAATAAAACTAGCTTCCAATAGTTTCGTAATCGTATACATAAATTCTTCAGATATTAATATCGAAGATACTAGTAACATGTGAGCCCACATGAATAATGCTAGAAATCCACCTGTAACACTTTGTAAATAATCAAGTTTAGCGGGTAGTCTACTTTTCTTCCCCTCAACTGTTTTACCTAAATAGCCTTCTATAAGGTTACTCATATTCAATCCTTTCCAATAATAAATTATTTTTATAATAGCAATATAATAGCACAAGGCTACTTCATTTTCTTTATATTTTTTTGTATTAGAATTGTACATTTTTCAAAAGAATTAGTATTTAGCCTTTAGGAGGAACCTATTTATAGGACTTTTATATGTACAATTTTTGATTAGTGATTTATAATATTTGTAAAAGTGTGTGTTACTTATTAACACACTACTTTATGAATAAAGATTGAACTGCAGTTTGGCTTAATGCTATAATTGTATCAATATTTAAAATTGGTATAAAGAAAACAATAGCAGAACCAACTCCTCCTAAAATTGTTAAAATTGCAACAAATGCTATTGCATATGTTGAAACTCTTTTATCATTAAAACCTTCAATATTGCATGAGAGTGGAGCAGGGAAGAAGTACATCATAGCAATTAATTTAAAGTAATAGTAAACTGACACAATAGTAGCTATTATTGCTAAAACTGTAAGTAATATATATCCAGCATTTATAGCTTCTGTAAATACATAAAATTTGCCTATAAATCCAATTGTTGAAGGTATTCCTGCAAGAGAAAACAAAAATATAGTCATCATTGCTGCTAAGAAAGGTCTTTCATGTGCTAAACCTTTAAAATCATCATATGTAACTCTTACATTTGTTTCTGAAATAATATGTGAAGCTAATCCAAAAGCTCCAAGTGCTGACAATAAATATGCAATCAAATAAAACATAGTGGCATAGGCAGAATCAATATTTAATATTTCACCATCTTTATATGAAAGTGCAATAAATGCTAGTAATAAATATCCTGTATGAACAATCGATGAAGCTGCTAACATTCTTTTTACGATGTTTTGACTAACTGCTAAATATGTACCAAATACTAATGTTAATACAATGATAACAGATATTATTGTGTCCCAGAAATCAATTATTGGTGCTAAATCTTGTAAAAATGCTCTCATAAAAAACGAAAAAATTGCGATTTTAAAAGTTGATGCCATATATGCTGTAATAACCATAGGTGAACCTCTATATACATCAAGTACCCATGATTGAAATGGAAAGGCAGCAATTTTGAAAAGAAAAGTGAATAATATAAGAGTTAATCCAATATAAACTAAAATCATATCATCGCCTGAGTTGTTTGCTACAAATATTCCTAGTTGACTTAAGTTTGTTGTTGCAGTTGCTCCATATACTAAAACCACACCTAATAAATAAAATGCACCAATAAATGAACCTAAAACTAGATATTTAAATATTGCTTCAACTCTTTTTGAATTTTCAGTATTATATCCGACCATAATGTAAATAGAAAAAGATGCAATTTCTAATGCAATATAAGCAGTTATTAATTCATTTGTATGAGCTAATAACATCATTCCAAATAAGGCAAAAAGTAAAATTGAGAAAAACTCTCCTTTAAAATATGATCTGTGTTCAAAGTAATGTTCACCAATAAGCAAAGTTAGAATTGTTCCAAGAATTAATAATATATTAAAAAAGTTTGAAAAAGTATCAAAAATCAAAACATTATTAATTAAGTCATTATAAGGTTGAATAGAATATGACTGCGTAAAGTTTAATGATGAAAATCCTAGTGCTATTAATAAAAAAATACATGAAACAGTAATAAACGTCTTTATCGTATATTTCTCGTACATACTCATAAACATCAAAGTTAAAGCTCCAATTAGTACTGAAATAGCTGGAATTAAATATATAAATTCACTCATTTAGAAGCTCCAATTTGTAAAATATCATTTAAGTAATGAGTAACTGTTGGTTCAAATTTGTTCATAAAAATTTCAGGATAAATACCCATCAAAAATACCAAAAATACCCAAGGTGCGAGTCCTATTATTTCTTTTATTTTTAAATCTCTCATTACTAAAGTAGCTGAACCTTCAGGTCTATCTTGTAGTATTGCTCTTTGAAACATCCATAACATATAAGAAGCACCTACTACAACTGTAAGAGCTGAAATATATCCTAAAGTATGATTGAACTCATAAATACCAAAAATGATTAATAATTCTGATACAAATCCATTTGTTCCAGGTAATCCAACATTTGCAAATAACATAATGGCAAATATAAAGGTTAAAATGGGAGCTTGTTTTGCAATTCCACCTAAATCCTTAATACTTTTAATCCCGGTTTCTTCATGTATTAAACCAACTAGTAAAAATAATGCACCAGTTGCAATCGCATGTGCAATAATTAGATATAAAGCACCATTAATTCCATATTCATTAAGTGAGAAAATACCAGCTGCTATGAAACTTAAATGTGATGCTGAAGAGTATGCAAACATTCTTTTTATGTCATCTTGCATAAGTGCAGCAATTCCAAAATAAATTAAACCAAACAATCCAATAGCTACAAAATAACTTGAAAATTCAATATAAACTTCTGGAAAAATTGGAATCATAAATCTTACAATTGCATAGACACCAAGTTTTGCCATTATTGAAGACAAAAGGAAAACTGCACCAGTTGGTGCATTTTTGTATGTTTCCATAATCCAAGTATGAAGTGGAAAAATAGGAATTTTAATAGCAAAAGCTGCAAGAAATCCTAAGAATAACCATATTTTTGTTGAGTATTCTATAGTTGTTATTTTCATTAGCTCATTATATGCAAATGACCAAACACCAAATTCATTATGATATGCAACACCTAAGTATAAAATTGCAATAAACATAAGTAGGGAACCTACCATAGTGTATACAGTTACCTTTATAGTAGTAAAAACTTTATTTCCAAATCCATATGAACCAATCATAAGAAATACTGGTAAAAGCATAACTTCCCAAAAAAAGTAAAATAATACAATATCTAAAGATAATAAAGTTCCAGTAACTCCTGTTTGAACTAAAAGCATATTTAACCAATATCCTTTTGTTCTTCCTTCCCACAATAAAAGATATGAAGTTGGAATTAAAATTGCAATCATCATTAAAATAGTTAAAGAAAAACCATCTAAGCCAACATAATAGTTAATTCCATATGTTTCAATCCAAGGTACATTTGTAACAAATTGCATACCTTCACTTGGTATAAATTCGATATATATTTTTAGAACTAATGCTAAGATAATCATAGTTGTTAAAAAAGCGATATTTCTAATTGTATTTACATCTTTAGTTGTAACCATTAAAGCAAAAGCAACAAGAGCAGGTAAAAATATTATAAATGAAAGTATATCTGGGCTCATACTATAATCCTAACTTAATATATAAATATATGAATATGCATGTCATTCCAAGCATCATAAATGCGGCATAAAATCTAACATTTGCATTTTGTGATATTGATATTTTTTTACCAATATTTATAAAAGTGTTTGATGAGTTCATTATAAACCCATCTATGATTTTATCATCTATAACTTTATCAATAAAAGTAGATAGTTTTTTTGTAGATTTAACAAATAAGTAATCATATAATTCATCAATATAGAATTTTTTACCAACTAATCCCGTTTCTTCTTCTGGATGATAAATATCAAATTTAGCATATTTTTTATAGGCTACAAATATACCAGAAGTAGCAACTGCAACTGAAAGTATCATTAATATCCATTCTGTAGAATGACTCATGTGTATAGGTGTTGATTTTAATTGTGCTAACCAAGTATCAACTAAATGCTCTCCACCTAAAATTACCGGTAGATTTAAATAACCTGCTGCAACTGCACCAATTGCTAATAATAGTAATGGTATAGTAATTGTCATTGATGTATATTCATATTTTACCTCATGTTTTGTAGGTGCTACAAAGACAATAAAATATAATCTAAACATATAAAATGCTGTTAAAAATGCTGTAAATAAAGCAATTCCCCAAATTAAGTATTCACCTTCTTGAAAAGCTGCAGCTAAAATTGCATCTTTTGAAAAGAAACCAGAAAAGAAAGGTACTCCTGAAATTGCAATTACTCCAATTAAAAAAGTAAATTTTATAATTGGAGTTTGAGCTCTATGTTTTGCAATATCAAAAATATTTTGTCTGTGATGAACTGCAAGAATTACTCCACCTGCACACATAAACAACATTGCTTTAAAGAATGCATGAGTGAATACATGAAAAAGACCAGTTGAATAAAATCCAAGACCAACAGCAATAAACATATAACCTAGTTGGCTCATAGTTGAGTAAGCAAGAATCTTCTTTATATCAGTTTGTTTTGTTGCAATAATTGCAGCTAGAAGAGCAGAAAATGCACCAATATAAGCTATTAATAAACCAATCTCTTCAATACCTGAATAAAGAAAGTGAAACCTTGCAACCATATATACACCAGCAGTTACCATGGTAGCTGCATGTATTAAAGCTGAAATTGGTGTTGGACCTGCCATGGCATCAGGAAGCCAAACATACAAAGGTATCTGTGCTGATTTACCCATTGCACCAATAAAAAGTAAAACTCCTGATAATACTAACAATTCACTACTTGCATTTGCAATATTTGATTCTATGGAAGAAAATGATAGATTAACTTCTCCTAGTGCAAAAAAGAGTGTTATAACACCTAATATAAAACCGAAGTCTCCAACTCTATTTACTATAAAAGCTTTGTTTGCAGCAATTACATTTTCAGCTTTACCGTAATAGAATTTAATCAAGAGGTATGAACATACACCAACACCTTCCCAACCAATAAAAAGTATAATTGGATTATCTGCTAGTACCAAGATTAGCATAGAAGCTAAGAATAAGTTAAAATAAGCAAAAAATTTACCAAAGCCATTATCTCCTTTCATATATCCAATTGCATAGATATGAATTAACCATCCTACAAATGTTACAAACATTGACATAAATATTGATAAATTGTCTCCTAATAAAGACATTCCAATATGTAGTTTATCAACAGCTAACCAAGTAAATAAATCTTGTTTGAAAGTAATACCTTCATCATTCATTCTTAAAAATAAAGAAAGGGTAATTAAAAAAGATATTAAAGGAGTTACTGTCCCAATAATAGAGAAAGTTAAATCAGAAACCTTTTCTTTTTTTATATGATAGAAATAAAATCCTGCATTTAATATAGAACCAATTAAAGGAGCCAATATAATCCAAACTAAAAGGGAAGTATTCATGAATTTTCTCCTTGTTTTAGTATATTAAATACATCTGTATCAAGAGATTTTCTTGATCTATATAATAAAATAATTACGGATAAAAAAATAGCAGCTTCTGCTGCAGCAATTGCTATAACCATCACCGTAATTACTTGAGGATCCATATTAAAATGATACCTTGCAAATGTAACCAAAAATAAGTTTACACCGTTTAACATCATTTCAATTGACATATAAATAACAAAAATATTTCTTCTTGCTATTACTCCTATTACTCCAAGTGAGAAAAGCATCATCGCAACAAAAGCATAAGTTGTTAATGAAATCATGAGTTATCTCCTTGATTTTTAACTTTTGAATTTCTTTTTTTTGCAAGAACAACTGAACCAATAAGAGCTACTAAAAGAAGTATTGATATTAACTCAAACGCTACTAACCAATTGTTATATAGTTGCATACCAATTGGTTTTATATCTCCAAAGTCAGTTTCCGAAATAGAGAAATCTTTTGCTGGTAGTTTTGAAACTGCTTTTAAAATTAAGATATTTAGAGGAATCATAATAATTGCACCAAGAGCAATTAATTGAAACTTTTTTGGTTCTTTAGGTAAGTCTTCTTCTTTTATATTTAAGAACATGAGTATAAAAAGAATAAGTGTCATAATTGCACCCGCATAAACTATTATTTGAACTAAGAATAAAAAAGTAGCATTTAAAAGAGCAAACATTCCTGCAACACTTAACATAGAAATTAAAACACCAAGTGCGCTATACATTGGATTTGTATACACAATCATAGCAATAGCACCTGAAATTGCTAAAAAAGCAAGTGCTATAAAAATAATATCAGCCATCATTTAAATCCTTTGATCTCTCATTTGCCATTAACGCTTTTTTGTCTAATACAAATTCTTCTCGTGTTCCTGCTGTAAAAGAAAAAATTCCTGTATCCATTCTAATTGCATCACAAGGACAAGCTTCAACACAATAACCACAAAATACACATTCTAATAAGTCTATTTTAAATTCTTTAGGTCTTTTTTCGTCATGTTCATCAAATCGTTCTTCTGCTTCAATAAAAATACAATCAGCAGGACATGCAGTTGCACACATATAACAAGCAACACATTTTTCTGTTTCATCTTCCCATTTTGTAAGTCTATGAACACCTCTATATCTTTCATTCAAATCTTTTGGCTGAACTTCTGGATACTGCATAGTTTTTAATTTGTCTACATCTTTTAAGTTTTTAGTAAAATGACTAAGAGTTGTTTTCATTCCACCAATTATTGCAGGAAGATATAATTTATCTTTAAATGATTTTCCGTGTCTAGGTACTACTTTAATTCCCATTTTAACTCCCTTGAACTACAATAAATGTAGCAGTTACAATAATATTTAATAAGGCTAGTGGCAATAATACTTTCCAACCTAACATTTGTAATTGGTCATATCTAAATCTTAATACTGTCCATCTAATCCAAATAAATACAAATGCCATTAAAAAGAATTTAACTAAGAATGTTCCAATTTGTAAAACTGCAGTTACAATATTTACACCATTCTCACCTAATCCAAGTGTTAAGAATATAACAAGTAATCCTACTACAACCAATGATATTCCCCAAAATAAAGTTGAAAGAATTTTAGTTTCTGTTTCTCTTGAAGTATCATTTGTATCTTTAGATTTATTATTCTTCTTCATCCATCTTGTCAAGAAAAAAGCTTTTAAAGGTAATATTATAATTAATGCCATCATAATATAATCCATATTATTTTGAACAGTTGGCGTATCCATCCAAGGTATTTGATAACCTCCAAATACAAGCGTAACAATAATTGCAGCACTTGCACTCATAGCAGCATATTCACCCACTTGAAATAAACCAAATCTCATAGCCGAATATTCAGTGTGATATCCTGCAACAATTTCTGATTCACCTTCTGCTATATCAAAAGGAGCTCTATTTGTTTCAGCAAAAGCACAAATAATAAATATTATTGATGCAATGGGTTGAATAAATATACCCCACATAGGAATGATTCCTAGAAAAGTTCCAGCTTGTGCATTTGCAATATCAGTTAAATGGATTGAACCATATGATAAAAGCATTGATATAATTGCTAAAGCCATTGCTGCTTCATATGATATAACTTGAGCTGCTGCTCTAATAGAACCTAATAATCCATATTTACTATTTGATGAATAACCACCTAATATAATTCCATAAATTGAAAGTCCAGCAAAAGCTAAAAACCACATGATTCCTAATTCATTTGGAATTGCAGACATAATAAAAGATTGTCCATCTATTACTAAATTATCAGCAAAAGGAATTGTTGCAAATGTTAAAAAAGAACAAAAGAACACAATAACTGGTGCAATTGTAAAAAAGAATTTGTACTTAATATGAGAGGGAGTAAAGTCTTCTTTAAATACAAGTTTCAACATATCTGCAAAACTTTGTATTAATCCACCTAATCTAAAAGGTCCTATACTACATCTATTTGGACCCGTCCTATCTTGTATAAATCCAGATACTCTTCTTTCCCACCATACAAAAACTGGAGTAAGACCAACTGCTAGAAAAGTAGCAAGTGCTATATTTACAGCTATAACTATTGCACTACTCATAGAGTTCCTTTTTCAATCATTGATTTTAAATGTTCGATTATAGTAGTAACTGATTCCATAGGATTATTCTTATTCATTTTTGAAATCATTTTTTGTTTGATTCCATTTGTATTTATATAAGTACCTGATTTCTCAAAAAATGATGAAATTGGAATAGCAATATTTGAGTTTTCTATTGTTTTACAATTATGACTAAATAGTGAGATTACTTTTTTATTTTTTAATAATTCTATATTTTCATCAAAGTAGTTATTATTTATTATAATTATTAATGACGAGTTATTTAAATTATCATTAAAATATTTTTCATCTTCATTTATTTCTAACTCTTTAAATGCAGCTCTATTTGATGTTCTATCATTTGTTTTTAAATAACCATCACTAAAGCTTTCATCAAAACTATCTGGAGAATATCCAGATATTTTTACTTCTAATTTATTTGCTAAATTATTTACGTTTTGTATTTCTTCTAAAGAAAGATTTGGACTTAATACAAATAAAATATTTTGTTGAGTTGTTAACTCTTTAAACATATTTGTAATAGTGTTATTAATGTTTGTTTCTTCATTATTAAGTAAGGCAGTTTCAAATCTATTATTTGCTTCATTCTCGTATGACAATCTTCCCTCATCACACATAAAATGACCATTAACTTTGTTATTTACACGAGGTCTAAATCTAAATATTTGATCATCTTTATATTTTTCTTTTCTATGATCAACATAAATATTACATCCTTTTGAACAACCATTACAAATTGCATCAAACGTTTCTAAAAACCAAACTCTTTGTTTAAATCTAAAATCTTTGTTAGTTAATGCTCCAACTGGACAAATATCAATAACATTCATTGCATATGGATTATTAAGAGGTTTACCTGGAAATGTTCCAATAACAGAATGATTAGCTCTATTAATTACACCTAACTCATTGGTTTTAGTAATTTGAGAACAAAATCTAACACATCTTGTACAAAGTACACATCTTTCTTGGTCAAGCATTACATTTGAGCCTAAATCTACTCTTTTTCTTGCATTAACCTTTGTATCTGTATTTACTCTTGATTCATAAAAACCAGATTCCATGTAGTAATCTTGTAATTTACACTCTCCAGCTTGATCACAAGTAGGACAATCTATTGGATGATTTATAAGTTCGAGTTCTAATATATCTCGTCTAACTTTTTCAATATTTTCACCCTTAGTTCTTACAATCATACCTTTTTTGATCGGTGTATCACAAGAAATTTGAGGTCTTTTTTGACCTTCGATTTCAACCATACACATTCTACAGTTCCCATCTTTTCCAAGTGCTTGGTGGTAACAAAAATGAGGAATATGAATATTTTCATCTAATAATTTATCAATTAGAAGGCTTCCTTTAGAGGCCTCCATTTCTACACCATTGACTGTTATTTCTACCATTTCACTCATTTATTTTACCCCTTACACTTGGTTTGTTCGAATTCTTAGTTACCTGTATATAATTGTCTAGGTCTAGCAATTTTATGTTTAGGATCTTGTTTTAATTCAGACCATTGTGAAATCCAACCTGGAGTTCTACCAATAACAAATATTGGAGTAAACATTTCAACTGGAATTTTAAGCGCTGTTAAAATAACACCAGAATAGAAGTCGATGTTAGGGTATAAACCTCTTTGTTTAAAGTAATCATCATTTAATGCAGCTTCTTCAACAGCAGCAGCAATATCTAGTAATTTTGAATCAAGTTTCAATTCAATTCTTAATTGATCTTGTAAACCTTTTAAGCATTCAGCTCTTGGATCTCTATTTTTATAAACTCTATGTCCAAATCCCATAAGTCTAAATGGATCATTTCTATCTTTAGCTTTTGCTATAAATGAAGGTACGTTTTTAATATCACCAATCATTCTTAATTGATCCATTACTTTTTCATTTGCACCACCATGAGCAGAACCCCATAAAGCAGCAATACCTGAAGAAATAGCAACATAAGGATGAGCTTCAGTTGAACCTACATTTCTTACAGTTGTTGTAGATGCATTTTGTTCATGGTCTGCATGTAAAGTAAAGATTGCATCTAGTGCATCAACTTCAATTTGTTTGATTTCTTCATTTGTTCCATCTGGAAGTCTTTTCATAGATCCACCTGGATATGCTCTTAACATATATAAGAAGTTTTCTGTAAAGTATCTATTTACATCTGGGTAGATTAAAGGAATACCAATTGAATTTCTATATGCCATAGCAGCAATTGTAGGCATTTTAGCTACAATTCTTCTTCTCATTATTTTAAATTGTTTATCATCTTCTAAATTTACATGATCTTTATAAAATGCTGCTAATGCCATAGTTGCAGCCCCCATAGTTGCCATTGGATGAGCTCCATCTGGTAATGCATCAAAGATTCTAATCAAACCTTCATTTAAGAAAGATCTGTGTCTAATTTCTAAATCAAAATTCTTTGAAGCTGCTTCTGTTGGTAAAGAACCTCTCATAAGTAAATAACAAACATCTAAAAAAGAATGCTTACCAGCTAAATCTGCAATATCATAACCTCTATATCTTAGTTCAGAGTTTTCTCCATCAATAAATGTGATTTTTGAATCACATGATGCTGTTGATGTATAACCTGGATCGTATGTAAACATTCCTGAATCTTTATAGAATGTAGAAATATCTACAACACTAGGTCCTCTTGTTCCATCAATTACATTATATTCATATGAATTACCGTTTCTATTATCTGTTAGTGTAAAAGTATTTTTTGCCATTTATTTCTCCTAATATAAAATTTAATTTTTAAAGTATGATTCAAATTCTTCTGGGAATTTTTGTACCATACTTTGAATGATGTCTTTAACAGCTGGTGCAAACACACAAATTGTTTTACCATTTAAAGATACACATACATCAAGTATGGTATCAATATCTTTTTTACTTCCATCACCTGCTAGAATTTTTGCAAGGATATCATCTATCCATCCACAACCTTCTCTGCAAGGTGTACATTGTCCACATGATTCATGATGGTAAAATTCAATTAAATTTTTTGCAGCTTCAACCATACAAGTATCTTCATCTATTACAATCATTCCTCCTGTTCCAAGTGTCGAACCAATATCCCACATAGACTCATAATCTAATATAGCAGATTGAACTTCTTTTGCCGTTAGAATAGGACATGAAGATCCTCCGGGAATAATTGCCTTTAATTTTTTACCATCTTTCATACCACCACCAACTTCATTTAAGAAGTCAATCATTTTGTTCCCAAATGCTAATTCGTAAACTCCTGGATTTTTAACAGGTCCACTCATTGCGAATAACATTGTTCCAGGTGATTTTTCTGTTCCATAAGCCGTATAAGCTTCATATCCATTTTCTACAATAAAAGGTACAGTTGCAATTGTTTCAACATTATTTACAGTTGCTGGATTATCAAAGAACCATTCACACTCTTTACCATGTGGTTTAAGTCTTGGATGTCCTCTTTTACCTTCAAGCGATTCTATAAGTGCAGATTTTTCTCCACAAATATATGCTCCAGCACCTCGATGAACTGTTATTTCCATTTTATAATCATGTCCCATAACACTATTACCAATAATACCTGCAGCATATGCTTCTTGTATTGCTTCATCTACTCTATTGGAGAAAAATTTATATTCACCTCTTATGTAGATATATGCATGGTGTGCATTTATTGCATATGATGAACAAATAATTCCTTCTATTAAAAGATGTGGATCGTATTGAAATATTTGTCTATCTTTAAAAGTTCCCGGTTCTGATTCATCACCATTAACAATTAAATATGCAGGTCTTGGATCATCTTTGGGCATAAGTTTCCACTTAGGACCACAAGCAGCTCCACCTCCACCTTTTCCTCTAAGACCTGACTTTACAACTTCTTCTGTCACTTCGTCTGGACTCATAGAAAAGAGTTTTTTTATTGAAGAGTAAGCACCATTTTTTTTTGCTACTTCTAATGTATGATAGTTAGGAATATCAAATTTCTTACTTACTACTTTAACTACCATTATTCACACCCTTCTACAAGTTTTTTTAATGATTCAACACTTTGGTTTTCTTTATATTCACCATTAAATGCAAACATTGGAGCACCACCACAAGCACCTAAACATTCAACAGCACTTAAATGAAATTTACCATCTATGCTTGTTTGTCCAGGTTCAATTCCTACAGTATCTTTCATAAATTTAATCAAATCATTAGCGCCCATTAACATACAAGATAGTGTTTTACATACTTCAATATGATAGGTACCAATTGGTTTTAAGTTAAACATAGTATAAAAAGTTGCAACTTCATATACTTGAATTGGAGTTTTGTTTAATTTATTTGCTATAAAGACCATAGCTTCTGGCGATATCCAATTTTCTTGTTCTTGAACTAACCAAAGCCCTGGAAGCATCATTGCATCAGAGTTTGGATATTTTTTAAGTTGTTCTTGAAATTTTTCTTCATTTTCTCTAGTAAATACAAATGTTTTCATTATCTATCAAACTCCCCAGCAATAAAGTTCATACTTGCCATTGTAACAACAGCATCTGCAAGCATTCCACCTTCAACTATATTAGAATAAGCACCAAGTGAGTAAAAACAAGGTGGTCTACATTTTACTTTATAAGGTTTTCCTTCTCCATCACTAACAATAAAGAAACCAAGTTCTCCATTTCCAGCTTCTGTAGATGAGTAATATTCACCTTTTGGTACTTTAATACCTTCAAATGTAAGTTTGAATTGATTCATTAAACCTTCAATATTTCCATAAACATCTTTTTTAGATGGTAATAATATTCCTGGCGCATCAACATTAATTGGACCATCAGGTAATTCTTTCATAGCTTGTCTAATAATTTTTGTACTTTGAACCATTTCTTCAAACCTACACATCATTCTGTCATAAACATCTCCATGAGAACCTACAACAATGTCAAAGTCATAGTTTTCATAACCATAGTAAGGCTTATCTTTTCTTAAGTCATGGGCAACACCAGTTGATCTTAAATTTACACCTGAAATTCCTGCATTTATAGCAAAATCAGATTTAATAACACCTACATCTTGTGTTCTATCATGGAAGATTTTATTGTGTGCAATTAAACTTAATGTATCTGAACAAGCTTTTTCAACTTCTTTTAAAACATTTTCTAAGTCATCTGCAAATCCATCATATAAATCAAATTCTAAACCACCAATTCTTGTGTAAGTATTTGTTAGTCTTGCACCTGTTAACTTTGATAATAAATCATACGCTGTATCTCTTGGAGCAAAAAGATACCAGAAGTTTGTAAGACCACCTAAATCAACCATATTTGCAGCATTACAAACAAGATGATCTATTATTCTACTTAGCTCACCCATAATTATTCTAATTGATTTTGCTCGTTTTGTAATATCAATATTTAACATCTCTTCAACAGCTTTTGAATATCCAATGTTATTTAGTATTGCAGAACAGTAATTTAATCTATCTGTATATGGAATTACTTGTGAATATGTATGGTTTTCACAAGATTTTTCAAAACCTCTATGTAGGTATCCAATTTCTGTAACACAAGCTGAAATTGTTTCACCTTCCATTGCAACAAAGTTTCTAATAGTACCATGTGATGCTGGATGTGATGGTCCGACATTTAGTAGCATCAAATCATTTATTTCTTCAGGTGTATAACCTTTACTTACTAATAAAGGATCCATTTCATCCATTAAATCTTCAGTTTGGGTACAGATTTGACCTTTTGTAATTTCATAATCTTTTCTTAAAGGATGACCTACAAATTGATGATGATTTAAAAGTCTTTTTAAATTTGGATGACCGTTAAAGTTCACACCGTATTGATCATAAGCTTCTCTTTCAGCCCAATTTGCTGATTTATAAATACTACTTAATGAATCTACTGTTAAAGTATTATCATCAACATATGATTTGATGCTAATTTGTTTTTTAAATGTCTCATCTCTTAATATGTAAACAACTGCAAATCTTGAAGGAGTTACATCTGGATATTTTAAATAATCAACAATAGTAATATCTAAAAGGATTGAATAATTTTCTTCATTTTTTAATTTTACAATTGTTTCTTTGATTTTCTGTGAATCAATTAACATATCACATTTAAGCATCCAAGAATCCTTTATAGTCTTTAATTCTATCTTTTATAATTGATTCATCATTTGCTTTTTCTTGAATTCTCATAATTGCATCTAATACTGCTTCTGGTCTTGGTGGACAACCTGCTACATATTCATCAACTGGAATAATTTGATCAATTCCTTGTAGTGTCGTATAATTATCATAAAAACCTCCAGAACATGCACATGCTCCCATCGAGATTACCCATTTAGGCTCACACATTTGTTCATAGATTTTTTTTAAAATTGGTGCTTGTTTGTATGAAATAGTTCCAGCAACAATTAATAAATCAGCTTGTCTTGGGGAGAATCTTACAACTTCAGCTCCAAATCTAGATAAATCATATTTTGCTCCAGCAACACTCATAAATTCAATACCACAACATGCAGTTCCAAAGACCATTGGCCACAAAGAATAAGATCTACCCCAATTGACAGCATGATCTAATTTTGTTGTAACTATTGAATCACCAAATGCAGCTTCAGATCCTAATCCCATGATAATGCCTTTTTCTTATAAATATAGATTAACCCTGAAAATAAAAGTCCCATAAACATAAACATCTCAAAAAGTCCTAAATATCCTAGCTCTTTTATATTTACAGCCCAAGGAAACATAAAAATTATTTCCACGTCGAAAAGAACAAATAAAATAGCTACAAGGTAAAATTTGATTGAAAATCTTATATTTGTATTACCCACAGGGTTTGAAACACCACTTTCATAAACAGTATTCTTCATTTGGGCTAATTCATCTTTAGGACCTATGTATCGTGTCAGTACGAAAACAGCAACTAAAATGAAACCAATCGTAACGAAAATAACAGTGGCAAGAATTAGTTCTGTTGACATTATAAATCCTATTTATTAATATTATTTTAGGATTGTACACTAATTTAATACTCTTATAAAGGTTTTGCTTACTTTATAAAAGTATTATTTCTAGAGTGAGAAAAAAGGTAATACTTTGCTATTCCTTTGCTATTTAAAGCTCTTTAAAATATCGATTAATGCGACTTCAAGAGCTTTCCTAGGTAAAGCAACATTTAGTCTAAAATAGAAAGTACCATTGCTACCAAAAGAAACACCATCATTTAAGGCTACCTTTGATTGTGTTAGGAGTTTATTTTTTATTTCTTCATGACTTAGTTTTATATCTTTAAAATTCAACCATATTAAGTATGTAGCTTCGGGTAAGAAAAAGTCAATTCTTATTTTTTCTTTTGAGAGTATTTCTTTCGTAAATAGAATATTTTCTTTTAAATATTTTTTTAGTTCATCTACATAATTAGCACCATTTTCATAAGCAGCTTTTGTAGAAATATAGCCAAAGAAGTTAATTGAATGAATTTCTCTTTTTTGTGCAATTTTTTTGAATTTATTTAATAAATCTTGATTATTACTAATTGCATAAGCACAATTAAGACCAGCTATATTAAATGTTTTTCCAGCTGAATTAAGAGTTATAGTAATGTTTGCAATTTCTTTTGAAATTGAAGCCAAAGGTGTGAATTTGTTGAATGTTACATCTGAATGTATTTCATCAGAGATTATAGTTATATTATTTTGTATACAAATAAGAGCTAAATCTTCAAGTTCTTTTTTACTCCAAACTCTTCCAACTGGATTATGAGGAGAACACAAACATAAAATCTTTGTCTTTTTATTTATTTTAGATTTTAAATCTTCTAAATCCATAGTATAGTAACCATCTTTTTCTTTTAACTCATTAAAAATCACTTTTCTGTTATTTGCTTTAACACTTTTAAATAATGGTGGGTAAACTGGAGTCTGTATAATAACTTCATCTCCTATTTCACTGTATGCTTCAATGCAAGCTGAATATGCAGGAACTACACCATTTACCATATAAATATCTTTTTGTTCAATTTGCCAATTATGTCTATTTTTTTGCCAATTTATGATTGAAGTATATAAATCCTCAGAATCTATACTATATCCATAAGTTGAATTTTGTGCTGCTTTTATTATTTCATCATTTATAAATGCTGGAGTTTTAAAATCCATATCAGCTACCCATAATGGATTTAAATCTTCGTATCCAAAGTATCTTTTAAGACCATCATATTTAGCACAATTTGTGCCTTTTCTATTTATTTTTTCATCAAAATTGTATTTAATATTATCAAGCATATATAAATCTCCTACCATAAACTATATTTTATTGATAAGATGATATAAGATTTATACTAATTACCTTATTAGGTTACATAGAGGAAAATATGAAAAAAGCAATTGAACTACTAAAAAAGAACCATTTGTTGAAAGTTATTGATGACGAATTAGATATTAATTTGGAAATTCCACATATAGCATATGTAGAAGTAAAAAAAGAGGATTCTAAAGCTTTACTTTTTACCAATGTAGTTGATAAAAAAAATAATAAGAAATTTGATACACCCGTATTAATGAATGTATTTTGTAATGAAAAAGCAGTAAAACTATTCATAGGTGATGGTGACAAAATAGGTAATGAGATTGAAAGCTTATTAAAAATGAAACCACCTACAACAATAAGTGAAAAACTTTCTACTTTTGGAAAGTTGTTTGCATTAAAAAATACAATTCCCAAAAAAAATAGAGGTAAGGGTGAATGTCAAGAAGTTATTAAATTAGGAGCTGATGCTAAGTTATCAGATTTACCTGTTCTTACAACATGGGAACAAGACGGTGGTCCTTTTATTACAATGGGACAAGTTTATACAACTTCTTTAAATGGTGAAATGAAAAACTTAGGTATGTATAGACTTCAAGTTTTTGAAGATAATACAGTAGGATTACATTGGCAAATTCATAAAGATTCAAATCATTTTCTACATGAATATAAAAAAGCAGGTAAAAAGATGCCAGTTTCAATTGGTATTGGTGGAGATCCTATGTATATTTGGTGCGGACAAGCACCTTTACCTATTGGTATCTTTGAGCTTATGTTATATGGTTTTGTAAAAGGTAAAAATGCACAACTTGTAAAGTCTATCACTAATGATATTTGGGTTCCAAAAGATAATGATTTTATTATTGAAGGTTTTGTTGATCCCTCAAAAACTAGAATAGAAGGACCTTTTGGTGATCATACAGGTTATTATACACTTGAAGAAGATTATCCTTTCATGGAAGTTACTGCAATTACTCATAAAAAAGAACCCACATATTTAGCAACAGTTGTTGGAAAACCACCATTAGAAGATAAATATATGGGACATGCAACTGAAAGAATTTTTTTACCATTACTTAAAACAACGGCACCTGATTTAATTGATTATTATATGCCTGAAAATGGAGTTTTTCATAATCTAATTTTAGCAAAAATTAAAACTTTATATCCAGGACACGCACAGCAAATGATGCATGCATTTTGGGGAGTAGGACAAATGTCTTTTGTAAAACATGCAATCTTTGTAGGAGAAGATGCACCATTATTGACAGATCATGATGAAGTTATTAGACATATATTAAATAGAGTTGATATTGAAGAGATACTAATCACAAGAGGAGTTGTCGATGCATTAGATCACTCAAGTCCTAAATTTGCAGTTGGAGGAAAACTTGGTCTTGATTGTACAGGTGATGAGGTAAAAGAACTTGGAATTGAAATTTTAGATGATGAAGATTTATTATCTGAGATTAATCAATTAACAAATGAAGTAAAAGATTTAAAACAATACTTCACTGATACTAAAAATCCTGTAACAATTATATCTGTTGATAAAATCAGAAATCAAAAGAAATTATTTGAAGATTTAGAACCTTTATATAAATTTCTTAAGATAGTAGTTATTGTTGATGCTAAGAATCAAAACGATGTTAGAAACCCTTATATGTTGGTTTGGCGAGTTGTAAACAATATGGATTCAAACAGAGATGTTTATATCGAAGATAATACAATATGTATCGATGGAACAAATAAGAACGACT